>ERZ857969.978-NODE-978-length-43088-cov-48.783213_pt1 | contig 43088 bp, 31 predicted proteins | sample MGYA00519864_ERZ857969 | MGnify/ENA primary metagenome ERZ857969 (study PRJEB31778, sample SAMEA3449382) | human gut metagenome | biome: human gut; feature: human-associated habitat; material: faeces | place: United Kingdom | collected 2010/2012 ...
CCTGATGAAATATTCGAGGTTCTCAAGGTTCAGGTCATGCCCGGCGTTCAGACCCAATCCAAGTTCCTTTACAGCCACTGCCGTCTCAAGATACGGCTTTATGGCCTTTTCCCGCCCGGCGGAATATTCAGCCGCATAATCAGCGGTGTAAAGTTCCACACGGTCGCAGCCGCAGGCCTTGGCTCCTTCCGCCATAGCGGGCGATGGGTCTATGAATATGGACGTGCGGATCCCTTTTTCCTTGAACCTTGCGCAGATGTCCGTCAGAAACCCTTTGTTGGAGACGGTGTCCCAGCCTGCGTTGGATGTGATGGCGTCGTGGGCGTCCGGCACAAGAGTGACTTGGTCAGGGACAACCTCAAGGACGAGATCCACGAAACTCGGGATAGGATTGCCTTCGATGTTGAACTCTGTCGTCACGGTAGGCCTGATGGCCCTGACGTCTGAATATCTGATGTGTCTCTCGTCCGGCCTCGGATGTACCGTGATGCCTTCCGCCCCGAATCTCTCGCAGTCGACCGCGGCCTTCTCCACGTCCGGCATATTCCCGCCACGCGCGTTGCGGATCGTGGCGATCTTGTTGATGTTCACGCTAAGTCTTGTCATATTCGTACACATATAATCATACAAAAATAATGATTTCTGTTCAGTTTTATGCGGAATTGTGCTATTTTTGAGATTCAAATGCTTTCACTATAACCCAAGTCGTGCTCTGATGAAGATAGCGTTATACTCAAGAGACGGTCGCGCCATGAGCGACGGAAGGCTTTCCAGAATGTTCGGAAAGCTTGAAAAAGAGTCGTTTGACTTCTATGAGATCAGCGGGGGAGAAGACATTCTTCCGGAGACTGACCTTGTCATGAGCGTAGGTGGTGACGGGACTTTCCTTTCCGCGTCGCAGTGCGTGGGACAGTCTGGGATCCCGATCCTCGGAGTGAACCTCGGCCGGCTCGGGTTCCTTTCTGAATATAGCCCTGAAGAGGCGTGTGACGCCCTTTTGTCAGGCGGTTGGTATCTTGAGGACAGGGAACTGCTCAGGACTGATGTGTCGGGAGGAGCGCTGGCCGCGGATCCGCAGTTCTGTCCTTTCACGCTTAACGAGGTTTCCGTGCATCGTTCTGGCGCCGCCTTGCTTGGAATTGATGTGAGGATGGACGGACACCCTTTGCCAACCTACTGGGCCGACGGGTTGCTGGTCGCCACAAGCTCCGGCTCGACGGCATATTCATTGAGCGTCGGAGGTCCGATCTGCGCTCCTGAGGCGAAGGTGCTCATCATCGCGCCGATCGCTCCGCATAACCTGAACGCGCGTCCTCTTGTGGTTCCGGACACCACTGAAATCTCGATTTCCATGAGATCAAGGGATGACAGCGTCATGCTGTCGATGGACAACAGAAACCATTTGGTCGAGCCTTCTGTGAGCCTTGATGTCAAGGTGGCACAATTTTCGCTAAAAAGGGTTCGTCTTAAAAACACCAGTTTTATAAAGGCTCTGACCACGAAGTTGTTCTGGGGCGAGGACATCCGGAACAGCGGAGAATGATATTTTGGAATATGAACGAAATCAAGAATATACCGGAGCACGTCTCCATTATCATGGACGGCAACGGACGTTGGGCCCGGCAACGGGGGCTGGAAAGGGTTTCCGGTCATTATAGCGGCGTTGAGAGCGTCAGAGCCTGTGTGGAGGCTGCTGTTGAGGCAGGGGTCAGGTACCTGTCGCTTTTCGCGTTTTCGGAGGAGAACTGGAACCGTCCGGAGTCCGAGGTGAGCACTCTGATGAGCCTTATGCTGAAATCGATCGCGGACGAGATTGATTCCCTTGCGGCCAAGGGAGTCTCTTTCCGTGTGATAGGGAATCTTTCAAGGCTTGATGACAATCTTGTGGAAACTATAAAAAAGGCAGAGAGACTGACCGCTCCAGCCTCCGGCAAGGAACCTCTTCTGACGCTTGTCGTGTTCCTGAGCTACAGCGGGAAGTGGGATATCCTTCAGGCCGCCAAAAGGATGGCCAAAGAATATGCTGATGATCCCGCCGGCCTCGAATCCGTTGGCATAGAGGATTTTGACCGTTATCTGGCCACCGCCGGCATCCCGGACCCGGACCTTATCATACGCACTTCCGGAGAGGAGAGGATAAGCAATTACCTGCTTTGGCAGGCGGCATATTCGGAATTTCTTTTTGTCGATACCTTGTGGCCTGATTTCAGGCGCGAGGACTTCAGGGCGGCTCTGGAAGAATATTCCCACAGGAACCGTAGGTATGGAAAAGTTAAATAACTTACGTATATTTGCATCTTAAAATGAAATCTGATTCGATGAAAGTATATCGTCTATTGTGTCTTCTCGCCTTGTCCGTGGCCGCTGTTCCGGCCTTTGGACAGGATTCGGTAAAATCTTCCGCCCCCGTTGAAGTAGATTATGACCACCCAAAGACTTATTATGTGGGAGGTGTTACCGTGGAGGGAAACCACCAGTTCTCCAGCCAGCAGATCGTCTCTCTGACCGGGCTCCAGAAAGGCATGAGAGTCACTGTGCCAAGCGATGACATCTCCTCGATCGTGTCCAGGCTTTGGATGCAGAGGTATTTCGAGAACGTGGCCTTGGAGATAGACCATCTGAGCGAGAAACAGGACTCCGCTTTCTTTGTGATCCGCATCCAAGAGCGTCCGAGGGTGTCCAGATGGCTGTTCACCGGCGTGAGAAAGGGTGAGCAGAAGGATTTGGACGAAAGGCTCAATCTTCGAAGGGGAGGGGAGTTCTCCGACTATGTGGCGAAAACATCCACCGACATCATCAAGAGATTCTATGCCGACAAGGGTTTCCTCAACTGCAAGGTCGATGTCCAGACGCAGAAGGATACCATTGTCCGGAATGCCATAAAGGTCAACTTCGCCGTTGACCGTGGCTCCAAAGTCAAGATCAAGGACATCAATTTCCAAGGAACGGAAGGCTTCACGGACTTCAAACTTTCCCGTTCCATGAAGAAGACGAAAGCCAAGAAATGGTATAACTTCTTCAACAGCAAGAAATTCAACGAAAAGGAATATCCTAACGACAAGAACAGCCTCGTCAGCAAGCTCAACGAGGCCGGCTATCGTGACGCGCGCATCGTAAAGGATTCCATCTACTATGTGACACAGGACAGGCTTGGCATCGACCTCAAGATTGACCAGGGCAAGAAATATTATTTCAGGAATATCTCGTGGACCGGCAACTCCGTTTATTCCACCGATCAGCTCAACGAGATCCTGAACATCCGCAAGGGAGATCCGTACGATGTGGTGACCATGCAGAAGAGGCTTCTGGGAGGAGGCAAACAGGGGGATCAGGATGTGTCCAAGATCTACCGTGACAACGGTTACCTTTTCTTTAATGTCACTCCTGTCGAGCTGAACATCGAGGGAGATTCCGTGGATGTGGAAATGAGAATCTCGGAAGGAAAGCAGGCTACCCTGAACAATATCGTCATCAATGGCAACAACCTGACCAACGAGAGGGTTGTCCGCAGGCAGGTCGCCACAAGGCCGGGCTACCTTTTCAGCCAGACTGATTTCGAAAGATCCATCCGTGAGATCGCTTCCTTGGGACAGTTCGATCCGGAGGCCATCACTGATCCGTCGAAAGGTTACTCGATTCTTCCTAACCAGTTGAACAACACTGTGGATGTGGTCTATAACGTGACAGAGAAGCCTTCCAGCCAACTGGAACTTTCGGGAGGTTGGGGCGCCAACACCTTTGTCGCGACTGTCGGAGTGAACTTCAACAACTTCTCCACGAAGCGCATGTTCGAGAAGAACGCCTGGAGACCGGTACCTCTTGGAGACGCGCAGAATCTTTCGCTGCGTTTCCAGACAAACGGAACCTACTACACCTCATTGGTGTTCGGATTCTCGGAGCCTTGGCTTTTCGGAAAGAAACCGACATCCCTGAACATTCAGGCTTACTATACCAGACAGACAAACTCGTATCTTGCGATCGGACTTCTGTCCAACGACAAGGTCATGCAGGTCTATGGATTCTCGGCCGGAATCGGTACGAGACTCAAATGGCCGGACAACTACTTCGTGCTCTACAACGGTCTCAGTTGGCAGATCTACGACCTGAAGAACTGGATCAACGGTTACTTCATGTTCAATGATGGTAAGTCTCACAACCTGAGCTACACGATCAATCTGAGCCGAAACTCGACCGACCAGCAGATCTATCCTCGTATGGGTTCCAACTTCAGCGCCAGCCTTCAGCTGACTCCTCCATATTCCTTGTTCAGAAAGAAGGATCTCGGCACGCTTGACGCGAACGGCAATCCTACAAAGGTCTCAAGCTACAAGGACATCAACTACGACAACTGGAGCTCGGCAGACCGTTACAAGTGGATCGAGTACCACAAGTGGAAGGTCAGCGGCGAACTCTACACCAAGGTCATCGGTGACTTCGTGATCATGACCCGCGCGCAGTTCGGCTACCTTGGATATTACAACCGCAAGTGGGGTTATTCTCCGTTTGAGGGATTCCGAGTCGGAGGTGACGGTATGTCTGGCTACGACACTTATGGTGCGGACATCATCGCGCTTCGTGGTTACGAGAACTACTATCTTACCCCTTGGGAGGCGACCCCGTACAATTCCAACGGCTACTACGCCGGTAACGTCTATGACAAGTTCACGATGGAGTTCCGTTATCCGGTTATCCTCCAGCCACAGTCCACGATCTTCGTGCTGGGCTTCCTTGAGGGTGGAAACTGCTGGTCGGACATCAAGAAGTTCAATCCGTTCCAGATCAAGCGTTCCGCAGGTGTCGGCGTGAGGGTGTTCCTCCCGATGATCGGTCTGCTCGGTATCGACTGGGGCTACGGTTTCGACAATCCGGTGAAGAAGAACAGAAGCCAGTTCCACTTCCTTATCGGACAACAATTCTAAATAATATTCTTACATTTGCATCGGAATCAAAACACGTAAACTGATAAAATTCTATAAAAATGAAAAAGATTCTTTTGATCGCCGCAATGGCGTTGTTTACTCTGACGGCTTCGGCGCAGGCGAAGTTCGCTTATGTCGATTTCAATGAACTGGTGATGCTCGCCCCTGAGGCTGACGCTGCCAGATCACAGATGCAGACTGCTCAGAAAGAGGCTCAGGAAACCCTTCAGAGTATGATGGAAGAGGCTCAGACCAAGTATAACGAGTACCAGCAGAAGCAGTCCACATGGACTCCAGCCATCAAGTCCAGCAAGGAGAAGGAACTCGGTGAGATCCAGAACAGGATTCAGGAATTCCAGCAGTCTATCCAGGCAGAGCTTCAGCAGCAACAGCAGCAGTTGATGGATCCTATCTACAAGAAGGCTCAGGAGGCAGTTGAGAAACTCGCCAAGGCCGGCGGCTATCTGTTTGTGTTCGAGACTTCACAGTACCTTTACGTTGACAAGGCTCAGTGCAAGGATCTGACTCCTGAGGCAAGAAAGGCAATGAATATTCCTGAGGGCAGGACCATCGAGGATCTCCAGAAGGAACTTCAGGCACAGGCTCAGGGCCAGCAGCAGTAATCATTGACAGGAAGATCAGAAGAGGGTAGGCAAGAACTGATTTTTGCCGACCCTTTTTTGCGCTCTGACATGACGTGTTGTCGCTGAGTGCTTTCCAGGACGTTTTTTCGTTATGTTTTAGGGCTGTATGCAGGTAATGAATCTTTTTTCAGTGAAAAGGTTGGTTATTCTGCTTTTTATGCTTTAATTTGTAACGTATTTTTATAAAACACTAATATTCTTAAAATAGAAATGCAACATAAGGTTATTGATGCTAAGGATGTTGTGATAAGGTTCGCCGGGGATTCCGGTGACGGTATGCAGCTTACCGGAACTTTGTTCGCCAACCTGTCCGCAGTCTATGGTAACGGCCTTTCCACATTCCCGGACTATCCGGCAGAGATCAGAGCCCCGAAAGGGACCGTCGCCGGTGTGTCTGGATTCCAGGTTCACATCGGCAGCCATAAGGTAAACACCCCCGGGGACTTCTGTGACATGCTGGTGGCGATGAACCCAGCCGCCCTGAAGGCGAACGCCAAGAGGCTGAAAAGAAACGCTACCGTGCTTGTAAACGAGGATGCCTTCGATGATTTCGGCCTGACGAAAGCGGGCTTCACCGGCAATCCTTTTGAGGAACTTCACATCGAGGACAGGAACATCATCGTCGCCCCGATCACAAAACTGACGGAGGAGAGCTTGAAGGACAGCGGACTGGATGTCGTGTCTGTCCATAAGTGCAGGAATATGTTCACCCTCGGAATGGCCTGCTTCATCTACAGCCGTCCGTTGGACTATGTCTATACCTATCTTGAGGGACGTTTCGCCAAGAAGCACCCTGAGATGATCGAGCCGAACCGCAAGGTGGTGAATGACGGCTACAACTATGCCGCGAACATCCAGGCGGTCGCCGACACCTACACCGTCGTCCCGGACATTCAGGAAAAAGGAATATACAGGAATATAACCGGTAACCAGGCTTTGGCCTGGGGTCTCATCGCCGCTTCGGAGAAATCCGGACGGCCTCTTTTCTGCGGATCCTACCCGATCACGCCGGCGACAGCCATCCTTGAGGAACTCGCCATACACAAGAACCTTGGTGTCAAGACTATGCAGACTGAGGACGAGATCGCCGGAATATGTTCAGCCATCGGAGCGTCATTCGCCGGCAATCTGGCGGTGACGACAACCTCAGGCCCGGGACTTTCACTAAAGTCCGAGGCTCTTGGACTGGCTGTGATGACCGAACTCCCGATCGTGGTTGTGGACGTGCAGCGTGGCGGCCCTTGCACCGGTCTGCCTACCAAGACAGAGCAGGCTGATCTTAACGAGGCCCTTTACGGTCGCAACGGCGAGAGCCCTATGGTCGTGATGGCCGCGCACTCACCGGCGCATTGCTTCGATGCCGCTTTCACAGCAGCCAAGATCGCTATGGAGCATATGACTCCTGTCCTGCTCCTCTCCGAAGGCTTCCTTGGTAACGGCTCGGAGCCGTGGAAGATTCCTTCAATGAGTGAATATCCTGAGATCAAGCCTCGCCTTGCCGAGGCCGACGGGAACAAGTTCCATCCTTTCGAGAGGGATCCCGAGACTCTTGCCAGAAAATGGGCTCCGGCCGGAACACCTGGCTTGGAGCACCGTGTGGGCGGTCTTGAGAAGACACATAACGGCGTCCTTTCCACAGATGCGGCCAACCACGAGATGATGGTAAAGGAGCGTGCGGAGAAAGTCGCCCGTGTGGCCGCTGACATTCCTGACCTTGTTGTTGACGGTCCGGAGAGCGGTGATGTCCTGCTGGTTGGCTGGGGTGGCACTTACGGACATATTCTTACAGCCACGGAGGAACTCCGCGCCGCCGGTAAGACTGTAAGCCGTGTGCATTTCGATTTCATCGATCCGCTGCCTAAGAACACGGAGAAGGTACTGTCTGGTTTCCGTAAGATAATCGTCTGCGAGCTTAATCTCGGACAGTTCGCCGGGTACCTCAAGACCATATTTCCGCAGTTCAACTATTTGAGCTGCAATAAGGTTCAGGGACAGACTTTCCTTGTTAAGGAGATTGTTGACGCCGCTTTAAGCGAATTATAGGAGGACAGCGCAATGCCAAAATATACATTGAAAGATTTCAAGAGCGACCAGGAGATCAGATGGTGTCCGGGATGCGGGGACTATTCCGTGCTCGCCGCTCTTCAGAGAACCCTTCCTTTGGTTTGTGAGGAGAAGGGAATAGACAAGGACAAGATTGTGGTCGTGTCCGGAATCGGTTGCTCGTCAAGGCTTCCGTACTATGTGGACACCTACGGGTTCCACAGCATCCACGGCCGCGCCACCGCGATCGCGACCGGAATGAAGGTCGCCAATCCTGATCTCTGCATCTGGCAGGTGAGCGGTGACGGTGACGCTTTGGCCATCGGCGGAAACCATTTCATCCACGCCATCAGAAGGAACATCGACATCAACCTGATGCTCTTCAACAACCAGATTTACGGTATGACGAAGGGGCAATATTCCCCGACCTCAAAACTGGGAGCCATCACCAAGACTTCTCCTTACGGAACGGTTGAGCATCCGTTCAATCCAGGCAGTCTCGTGCTTGGCGCGAAGGGAACGTTCTTCGCCCGCGGAATGGACACTGAACTTGCTTTGAACCAGGAGATCATGCTTGCGGCCTCAAGGCATAAGGGCACTTCCGTGATGGAGTTCCTGACCAACTGCGTGATCTTCAACAATGGCTCTCACGCCGAGATTTCCGACAGGGAGCACAAGGCGGACAGGACTCTGGTCCTGCGCGACGGCGAGAAGATGATATTCGGAAAGAACCGTGACAAGGGCATCGCCCTCGATGGCTGGAGACTGAAGGTCGTGACCATCGGAGAGAACGGTGTGACCGAGGATGACATCCTCACCCACGACAGCCATTCCGACAACCTTGGCCTTCAGATGATGCTGGCCGATATGAAGTGGCCGGACTTTCCGGTCGCCCTCGGAGTCATCCGTGAGGTTCCGGACATCACCTACGAGGATGAGGTCGCCAAGCAGGTCGAGGGCGTCAAAGCCAAGGCCAAGGTCCACAATGTGGATGAGCTGCTTCACGGCGGATCCACGTGGGAACTTAAATAGAACACACATTATTAACTAATTAATAACACATTACGTTATGAAAACAACTGAAATAATGGCCCGTCTCCAGGCCAAGTACCCTACAGAGAAGGAATATCTCCAGGCTGTACAGGAGGTCCTTGAGTCAATCGAGGAGGTTTACAACCAGCACCCTGAGTTCGAGAAGGCAAAGATCGTCGAGAGACTTGTCGAGCCTGACAGAATCTTCACGTTCCGTGTGACCTGGATCGATGACAACGGTGAGGTTCAGACAAACCTCGGCTACCGCGTCCAGTTCAACAGTGCGATCGGACCTTATAAGGGAGGTCTTCGTTTCCACAAGGCTGTCACCCCTTCAATGCTCAAGTTCCTCGGATTCGAGCAGACATTCAAGAACGCCCTCACAACCCTTCCTATGGGTGGCGCGAAAGGTGGTTCGGACTTCGACCCTGTCGGAAAGTCTAACGCTGAGATCATGCGTTTCTGCCAGGCCTTCATGCTTGAGCTCTGGCGCTGCATCGGCCCAGACCAGGACATCCCTGCGGGTGACGTAGGTGTAGGTGGACGTGAGATCGGCTTCCTGAACGGAATGTACCAGAAGCTCGCCCGCCAGTATCACACCGGAGTTCTCACCGGAAAGGGCGCTACCTGGGGAGGATCCATCCTTCGTCCTGAGGCCACCGGTTTCGGAGCCCTCTATTTCACCCAGCACCTTCTCCACAAGGCTGGCAAGGACATCGCCGGCCAGAAGGTCTGCATCTCCGGCTTCGGTAACGTGGCTTGGGGCGCTGTGAAGAAGGCTACCCAGCTCGGTGCCAAGGTTGTCGCCATCTCCGGCCCGGACGGAGTATGCCATATTCCTGAGGGAATGACTCCTGAGATGAATGAATATATGCTTGATATGCGTGCCTCCAACAGGAATATGGTCGAGGATCTCGCCACCAAGTTCCCTGGACAGGTTCAGTTCATCGCCGGCAAGAAGGCTTGGAGCATCCCTTGCGACATCGCTCTCCCTTGCGCGTTCCAGAACGAGCTCAGCGAGGACGATGCCAAGGAACTGAAGGCCAACGGTTGCTGGTGCTGCTGCGAGGTTTCCAATATGGGTTGCCAGCCGGGTGCCATCCACTTCTTCCAGAACAACGGAGTCCTCTTCGCTCCTGGCAAGGCTGTGAACGCCGGTGGAGTCGCCACCTCAGGCCTTGAGATGACCCAGAACGCGGCTCACCTCAGCTGGTCCGCACAGGAGGTTGACGACAAGCTTCACTGGATCATGCAGAGCATCCACGAGCAGTGCGTGAAGTACGGCACACGTCCGGACGGCAGCGTTGACTACGTGAAGGGCGCCAACATCGCCGGCTTCATGAAGGTAGCGCAGGCCATGCTTGAGCAGGGAATCATCTAAAAAGTAAGATTTCTTACAAATATGGGCACATCAACACCTCGTTGATGTGCTTTTTTCATTTATATTCATTAAATTTGCAAGTTATGATGAATATGAACATTATTAAATAACACTTTTTCAAATGAAAAGAACCGCTCTGGCATTAATGCTGATCGCTCTTGCGGCTTCCTGCAACACGGAGCCGAAGACCGCTGTCCAGAAGAAGGTCGATTCGTATGCGCTCGTAAAGATCGAGTCGCCAGACCTTTCCGGTATCACGGACAACGGCAAGGAAGTCCTCAACCTCTACAAATTCGCCGCCGACCAGGCTGACAGTATCTACTGGAAACAGTATTTTGGTGACAAGACCTTGATCGAGAACCTGAAGGATGCCGATCTTAGGGACTATGCCAAAATCAACTATGGCCCTTGGGACCGCCTTGATGGCTCCACATTCATAGAAGGTTTCGGAGAGCTTCCTCTTGGTGCCAACTTCTATCCGGCCGACATGACTGCCGCCGAGTTTGATTCGCTGGCGGATCCGGTGAAGACGAGCCCATATTCACTCATCAGGCGCGGCGCCGACGGCAAGCTCACTTCCGTTTGGTACCACGACGCGTTCGAGTATAACATCGACAAGATCTGCAACTACCTCAAGGCCGCCGCTGACATCACCATCAAGCCGAGCGTGCGCAACTATCTTCTCAAGAAGATCGATGCGTTGAGGACTGACTATTATTATGACAGCGACCTTGCCTGGCTGGAGATGACGGACAGCAAGATGGACCTCATCATCGGCCCTAACGAGGTCAATGATGACCAGCTCTATGGTCTCAAGACATCCTACGAGGCTTATGTGCTCCTCAAGGATCTCAAGCGTACCGAGGTCCTCGATCAGTTCACCTCAATGCTTCCGGAGCTCCAGAAGCAGATCCCTTGCGAGGAGCAGTACAAGACTTTTGTTCCGGGCGACGAGTCCGACATCTACGCCTACGACGCCATCTACTGCGCCGGTCACGCTAACGCAGGTATAAAGCTGATTGCTTTGAATCTCCCTTACAATGAGGAAGTTCAGGCAAAGGCCGGTACCCGTACGGCCCTCCTTCGCAACATTATGATGGAGAAGTTCAACAGGGTTGTCAACCCGGTTGGCATCGTGGTTTTGACTCCTGACCAGCAGGATCACCTTGACGAGGAGGCTTTCTACTGGAACATCGCTTTCCGTGAGATCTCCCACGGACTCGGTGTAAAGGAGACCATCAACGGCAAGGGCTTAGTCTATGAGGCTCTTGGCAACAAGGCTCTCACTTGGGAGGACGCCAAGGCCAACGCCCTCGGTCTTTACCTTGTCTGCAAGCTTCTCGACGAGCATAAGATTCCGGCGCTCATCACCAAGGAGGATGCCATCACCACATTCGTGGCCAACCTCATCCGCTCAGAGCGTTTCGGAGAGGCCTCACAGCTCGGAAGGGCTTATGTGATGCTCTTCAACTACCTGAACCAGAACGGCGCCTTCAAGCGTGGAGACAGCGGAAAATATTCAATCGACTACGAGAAGACCCTTTCACTCGTGGCAGAGTTCGCCGGCATCGCCCTCAAGACCCAGGCTACCGGTGACTACGAGTTCGCGGAACAGTTTGAGAACCAGTACTGTGTCCTTTCCGAGGACTTCAAGGCTGACCTTGTGAACATCCGTCTTGAGAACATTCCGATTGACCTCAGGTTCGAGTTCCAGAAATAACAAAAATTAATAATCAATACTACTGAAATGGCTGAAAAGAAATTCAATGTGAAGTACGGTGTACTTCTGCCAATTGTTCTTTTGGTCACACTCTTCTTGTGGTGTGTGCCTGTCTCATTCTTCGGCATCGACGCTCTGACAGTTGTCCAGCAGCGTGTGATCGCCCTCTTCGTGTTCGCCGCGTTGATGTGGATGTTTGAGATCATCCCTAACTGGGCGACATCCGTCCTGATCATCGTGGTCGCTTTGCTGACCGTCTCCGACAAGGGACTCGGTTTCTTCTGCAATCCTGAGTTCGGTCAGCTGGTAAGCTACAAAAAGATAATGTCATCTTTCGCAGACCCTGTCGTGATGCTGTTCCTTGGCGGATTCGTGCTCGCGATCATGGCCGAAAGATTCGGACTTGACGTAACTCTCGCAAAATCATTGCTCAGCATATTCGGAACCAAGCCAAAGATGGTGCTGCTGGGATTCCTCATCATCATCTCCGTGTTCTCGATGTTCATGAGCAACACCGCCACCGCCGCCATGATGCTTGCCTTCCTCGCTCCGGTGCTTCACAAGCTGCCGAGCGACGACAAGGGAAAGATCGGCCTCGCGCTCTCGATTCCTATCGCCGCCAACCTCGGTGGTATCGGAACTCCTATCGGAACCCCTCCTAACGCGACAGCGAAAGGTTACCTTGAGCAGGCCGGCATCGATGTCTCTTTCGGAGACTGGTGCGTCCACATGATTCCTTACGTGATCATCATGATCCTCCTCGCGTGGATTCTCCTTCTGGTGTTCTTCCCGTTCAAGACCAAGAAACTTGTGCTTGAGATCCCTGCCAACGACAAGAAGAAGGACTGGAAGAGCAAGCTCGTATGGGCTACCTTCATCATCACGATCCTTCTCTGGGCCACGGAGCAACTCCATCACATCAGCTCCAACGTCGTGGCTCTGATTCCTCTCGCCGTCTTCACGGCCACAGGACTCTTCGGCAAGGAGGAGATCAAGGAGATCAACTGGTCGGTACTCTGGCTCGTTGCCGGAGGCTTCGCGTTGGGCTACCTCCTTCAGGACACCGGTCTGGCGAAGGTTCTCATCACGGCGATACCGTTCGGCTCGATGTCTGTCATCCTTGTGCTGGTAGTTGCCGGTCTTGTCTGCTACTTCCTCTCGAACTTCATCAGCAACTCCGCCACAGCGGCGCTTCTCATCCCTATCCTCATCGTTGTAGCCGAGGGTATGGCTGATCCTGCCGCCGCCAACAACGCCGCTTTCGTGGCTATGGGCGGTACCCAGGCAATGATCATATTCATCGCCGTGTGCGCGTCAATCGCCATGCTCTTCCCGATCTCCACTCCTCCGAACGCCATCGCCGCGTCCACCGGACTTGTCGAGACCAAGGACATGGCAAAGATCGGAATCATCATCGGTGTGGTTGGATTCATCTTCGGATTCTTCTGGCTCACCAAGATATTCCCGTTCGCACAGTAATTTTACAGTAATATCAGAGAAGCTGTTTTGGAAAGGAACCAAAGCAGCTTCTCAATGCTTAAAAATCAGTTAGTAGTTATTAAAATGAACAAAATTTTCACTTCACTTGCCGCTTTGGCAATGTGTGCCTCTCTCGGGGCGCAGGAAACGGCTCCAAAGGTTAGCCTCTACGGATTCATCCGCAATTACTACGCTTTCGACACACGTGAGAGCGTAGCGGGAACAGAGGATTTCTTCTATTATCTTCCTAAGGATGAGAACAAGAAGGGCGATGTCGATCTGAATGAGCAGAGCTCTCTCCGCTTCGCGGCCCTTACCTCCAGAATCGGGCTCAATGTCACCGGTTATGAATATAATGGCTTGAAATTCGGAGCAAAGATCGAGACTGACTTCTACAATGGTCTTTCCGGTGTCTCCGGAACCGCGGTGCTTCGTCTTCGTCAGGCTTATGTCACCGTCGGCAGGAACGATTGGCTGGTGACGGCAGGCCAGGCCTGGCATCCTATGGCCGCAGACATGCCGGACGTGTTCTCCCTCAACACAGGAGCGCCTTTCGGACCTTTCAGCCGTACCCCTCAGGTGAAACTTGACTACAGGCTCAACGACGCGTTCTCCCTCACGGGATCGGCCATCTGGCAGATGCAGTACAATTCGGCAGGCCCTAACGGTGCCAAAGCCGACTACATCAAGGACGCCTGCACCCCGGAATTATTCCTGGGCCTGAACTACAAGAAGGACAATCTCCTCCTGAGGGCGGGCGTGAACATGCTCTCCATCAAGCCGAGGGCAAACAATGGCTCTGTCAAGGTTGACGACCGCATCACCACCTTCACTCCGTTCCTCTACGGGCAGTACAAGAGCGGCCTCTTCTCCGCCAAGGTGAAGACAGTCTTCGCCGAGGCCGGCGAACACGTCAACCTCAACGGCGGCTACGGAATCTCAGGGATGAAGTCTGACGGGGCAAGTTATGAATATACCCCTACCCGCAACTCTTCGACTTGGGCGAGCTTCATGTACGGCAAGAAGACCCAGTGGATTCTCTTTGCTGGCTATGTGAAGAATTTCGGAACGAAAGACGATCTCTACGGCGCCAAGGACGGCTACGCTCCTGCCGCCAACCTCTATTTCAGCAAGAACAGCTTCTCGAATATGAACCAGATGTGGAGGCTCACACCTACCGTGATCCACAACATCGGCAAGTTCGCGATCGGTCTTGAATATGAGCTCACAAGTGTACAATATGGTGATTACAAGACTATTGACGGTGTGAAATGCATCGGCGCCAACGGCCTTGCCAAGGACAATCTCCACTGGATCACCAACCATCGTATCCAGGCTCTGGTCAAGTTTACTTTCTAATATTATTGTTTGACAAGTCAAGGCTGTTGTCGGCCTTGCACGGAAAGATTGACGCTATGAAGAAGATAATCCCAATGCTGGCATCGGCCATCGCCCTGTCACTTACCGCTTTACCATCTGAGGCACAAAGCCATCTGGTGAAGTTGACCAATCATCTTGAACCATACGGCTTTTTCCGCGCGAGCGCCATTTTCGACGCTCGCGACTCCAAGGCCGACACCGAGGACTTGTTTTATTATGTTCCTTACGACAAGAAGATAAATCTGGAAGGCAACGACATCTGGTACAACCCTTCCATAAAAATGTCCGCCATCACGACACGTCTTGGAGTGAACCTTACCGGATTCAGGTACGGATCGTTCAATGTAACCGGAAAACTGGAGACGGATTTCTATCTGTTGACGGGAGGCTCCGCGTCGCTGAGTCTCAGAGAGGCTTACCTCAAGTTTAACTGGGACAATCTCGGTGACTTTTTCAAGTCTGTGTCTGTCAAGGCTGGCCATGCATGGCATCCTATGTCCTTGGACATGCCATACAGTGTCGGCTATGAGGCCGGTGCCCCGTTCAATCCATACGCAAGAAGCCCTCAGTTGATGTTTGAGACTAATCTGATGGATCGCTTCACTTTCACGGCGGGGCTTCTTTATCCGATGGAGTTCATGCCTACGGGACCACAAGGACCATCAGCTGACTATGTCAAGTATGGCCTTGTCCCGGAATTGTACGCTGGCCTGACATATTCATCAAAGTACATCAAGGCCAGGGTCGGAGCGGATTTCATAAGTTTGGTTCCTCGTTGGCGCACGACCGATCTGACCTATTACCATGATGTCGGAACTAAAGTCAAGGACCGCATTTCCATGATCAGTCCGATGGCCTGTTTCGAGTTCAGCAAGGGTATGTTCAAAGTCAACGCCAAGGCCGTTCTTGCCTCGGGTGGGGATCATCTCCGACTTATGGGAGGTTATGCTGTCTATGACAAGTCGGACGCTTATAAGTACAAGTACACCCCTCTAAGGTCGGTCACAGGATTCGTCTCGGCAAGTTATGGCCAGCAATGGCAATTCATCCTGTTCGCCGGAGGCATGACGGCGTTGGGTGCCGGTCATGACCTGATCACAGATGACGAGACAGGTTATGCGAAGACCGCCTACATCTATTACTTTGATGGAGGCTTCAAGAATATCCGCCACATGTTTCGTGTCGCTCCGGCGGTCGCGTTCAATCTCGAAAGACTTACATGCGCCATTGAATATAATAGCACAGGCGTGATTTATGGACAGATGAATGAGTTGAATGCCAGAGGGTTGGCTAATATGGGGGAACATCTGATCATCAATCATAGAATCCTTGGAGTGGTGAGATATTCATTTTAGTGTCATGGCTTGGTGAATATTTTGTCAAAAAATCTTGTCTTTTAGAATATTTTTCCGATATTTGCCGTGTTGAACTAATAGAATGAGAAGTTTCAATCATATCCACCTACATCTTCACCATCGCCAGAAGCGGAGGTGACTTTGTCGTGGGTATCTGTTTATGAGGGATATTAAGGTCAAGGCTCGCTTCCGTTTTGGTGGCGGGCCTTTTTTATAAAACGAACGACAAATGTTAAGAATCGCGATTCAGGCCAAAGGCCGTTTAAGTGAAGAAAGCCTCACACTGCTGCGTGAGGCCGGTATCGAGGTGGATGACACCAAGCGGAAATTCCTGTCCAGATCCAGTAATTTCCCGGCTGAGATACTCTATTTGAGAGACGATGACATTCCACAGGCAGTCGCTCAAGGCGTGACGGATTTGGGCATCGTAGGCTACAATGAAGTCTGCGAGAGGGGTGAGGCAGTGGAGGTTGTTGACCGTCTGGGCTTTGGACCGTGCCGCATTTCTTTGGCGATCCCCAAGTCTGAAGAATATACCGGACTGGAATATTTCAACGGTAAGCGGATAGCTACATCGTACCCGAACATCTTGAGCAAATTTCTGAAAGATAAAGGAATAGATGCATCGATCAACGTTATCGCAGGCTCTGTGGAGATCGCTCCGACCGTTGGTATGAGCGATGCTATCTTCGATATCGTATCTTCCGGCGGGACGCTTGTGAGCAACGGGCTCAAGGAGGTTGAGAAGGTGGTGTTCTCGGAGGCGGTGCTGATTTCGGGTGGCAATCTTTCGGATGAAAAGACTAAACTTCTGGAACAGATAAAGTTCCGCTTTAACGCTGTCCGGGACAGCCGTGGAAAGAAATACCTGTTGATGAATATCCCCGACGACCGGATCGAGGACGCCATCCAGATTGTTCCGGCGATGAGGAGCCCGACTGTGCTGCCGCTTGCGCAAAGCGGGTGGTCTTCACTGCATTCCGTTGTGGATGAGAGCGTTTTGTGGGAGAAGATCGAAAGTTTGAAGGAGATTGGCGCGGAAGGGATTCTTGTGCTCTCGGTTGAGAAGATGGTTTTGTAGGTGTTGAATATTTATTCGTTATTTTATGCGGAATTTTGATTGTACGGTCACTTCAACAAGCTCAGTGACCCCAATATACAATAACCCTCCCCGGATCGAATGGCCGAAACTGATCTCAAGGGCCGCTGAAAGCGATTCCGACATCGATGCAAGCGTAAGAGCCACCCTTGAATATGTCCGGACACAAGGCGACAAGGCTGTTCTGGATCTGGAGTCCCGCTATGACAACATAGTTTTCACATCTGTTGAAGCCTTGAAAGTCAGCGACAAGGAAATCGCGGAAGCCACCGCTTCCGTTTCACCAGAGTTAAAGGCGGCCATCGCACAGGCATATTCAAACATCAGGAAATTTCATAGCGCGCAGATGCCGCAAACAGTTAAGGTTGAGACTTCACCCGGTGTCGTCTGCTACCAGAAGGCCGTTCCGCTCCGTAGGGTCGGACTGTATATTCCTGGCGGGCGCGCGCCTTTGTTCTCGACGGTTCTGATGCTGGCCGTCCCTGCCTCCGTGGCTGGCTGCCCTGAAATCGTTCTCTGCACACCTCCTGACAAGGATGGGAAAGCCAATCCTGTCATAGTCTATGCGGCTTCGGTCTGTGGAGTCAGGAATATATTCAAAATCGGTGGCGCTCAGGCCATTGCGGCTATGGCTTATGGAACGGAGACGCTCGCCGAATGCGACAAGATTTTCGGTCCTGGCAACCGTTATGTGATGAAGGCCAAGCAGATGGTCGGGCTGTCGGTCGCAGCGATCGATATGCCGGCCGGTCCGTCAGAGGTCATGGTGCTGGCTGACGGGACCGCTGATCCTGAGTTCGTCGCAGCTGACTTCCTCTCCCAGTCGGAGCACGGGCCGGACAGCCAGTCGATTCTGGTCTGCACATCGGAGGCTATCGCAAAATCAGTGGTGGATGCAGTCGCAAGACAGACCGCAAGGCTGAGTCGGGGAAGCATCATTGCCAAAGCGTTGGATCACAGTCGGATGGTCGTTCTTACGAGCCGTGAGGACATCATCGATTTCGCCAATGAATATGCTCCTGAACATCTCATCATATCTATGCGTGATCCTTGGAGCGTGGCGGATAAGGTGGTAGCCGCCGGGAGCATATTCATTGGAAATTATTCTCCTGAAAGCGCCGGTGATTATGCTTCAGGAACGAATCATACTTTGCCGACGAGTGGTTGGGCGCGTTCGTTCAGCGGGTTGAATCTGGATGCGTTTATGAGGAAGATGACGATTCAGGAGATTTCGCGTGAGGGTTTGTCTGGACTTGGTGATACAATCCGTACAATGGCTTTGGCCGAAGGGCTTGACGCTCACACCGCCGCGGTTGAAGTAAGACTTGAAAAATAATCAGTAATGAATATAGAAGACGTTCTTAAACTCGTAAGGCCAAACATCTTAGGTCTTGAGGCATATTCGACCGCCCGGGACGACTGTGGCTCGAACCAGCCGGAAATATTTCTGGATGCCAACGAGAATCCTTACAACAATGGCATCAATCGGTATCCGGACCCACATCAGAAAGCCTTGAAGGCCAAGGTCGCGGAAATCAAAGGAATTTCTGCGGATAGCCTGTTCATCGGCAACGGGAGCGACGAGGCGATTGACCTTGTTTACCGTGTGTTCTGCGTACCGGGAGCAAGCAATGCCGTGTCCATCGCTCCGAGTTACGGGATGTACGAGGTGGCAGCCGCGATGAACGACATTGAATTCCGGAAAGTCCAGCTGAGGCCGGATTTCTCAATGGACACAGAGGCGATGCTTTCCGCGGCGGACTCCAAGACAAGGCTGATGTTCATCTGCTCGCCGAACAACCCGACAGGAAACTCGTTCCCGGTGGAGCAGATCGAGGATATTCTTGAAAGGTTCTGCGGCGTGGTGGTGCTGGATGAGGCTTACATCGACTTTTCGGTCAGGCCTTCGCTGACATCTTTGGTCAAGAGATACCCTAACCTGATTGTGCTCCAGACGCTTTCAAAGGCTTGGGGTATGGCAGGTCTCAGAATTGGATTGGCGATCGCGGATCCTGCTGTCATCGCTTTGATGTCCAAAGTCAAATATCCGTACAACATCAATGTTCTGGCTCAGAAGATGGCATTGATGAAACTTGACGAGGCGGCCAAGGACAAGGCTGTGGCCGAGATTGTGGGGCAGCGGTTCCGCTTGGAAAAAGAATTGGCCAAATGCCCGGAGGTCAAGGGAATATATTCAAGTGACGCTAACTTTTTGTTGGTTAGGTTTGAGAATCCGGATGAGGTTTACGAGAGGCTGCTTGCGGGAGGAGTCATTGTGCGGAATCGTTCCAAGGTCTCAGGTTGCGAGGGGTGCCTTCGCATCACAGTCGGCACTCCGGTGGAGAATGACAGACTGCTTCGGCTGCTGTCCTCTTCGGTCGCTGAGCCTGTCGAAGCGACCACCCCCGGTATGGAAATATTAGGCGAAAGACATATCCGAATTGTCCGTAATACCAAAGAGACAAAGATTGCCCTTGAATTGGATCTGGATTCCATTGGAGGCTCCGGACACATTTCCACCGGTCTCCCTTTCTTCGACCACATGCTTGATCAGATCCCGAACCACGGCGGCGTGGCACTTTCAATCAATGCGAAAGGCGATCTGCAAGTGGATGAACATCACACGATTGAGGATGTCGGAATCGTCTTCGGAGAAGCGATCAACGCCGCGCTCGGCTCGAAACTCGGCATGGCCCGCTACGGCTTCGTCCTCCCGATGGACGACTGTGACGCCGCTGTCCTGATGGACTTCGGAGGGCGTATTGATTTCAAATGGAACGCGGAGTTCAAACGTGAGAAGGTCGGCGATGTCCCGACCGAGATGTTCAGCTATTTCTTCCAGTCTGTCTGCGCCGGAGCGAAATGCAACCTGCACATCTGGGCGGAGGGCGTGAACGAGCATCACAAGGCCGAGGCAATCTTCAAAGCCTTCGCCAGGGCTTTAAGAATGGCGGTCGCCAAGACCCCGTTCCCTTACGAACTACCATCAAGCAAAGGCATCCTATGATAGCGATAATTGACTACAAAGCCGGCAACATACGCTCGGTCGAAAACGCTCTGAAAAGGTTTGGAGCGGAATATGTGCTGACCGCTGATCCGGAGATGATCCGCCGCGCCGACCACGTGATCCTGCCGGGAGTCGGGGAGGCTTCCTCCGCTATGAAAGCCTTGGAGTCCACAGGCTTGGCACCAGTCATAAAGTCATTGACCCAACCTGTTTTAGGAATATGCATCGGAATGCAGCTGATGTGCGCTTCAAGCGAGGAGGGCGACACGGAATGTCTTGGAATATTCACCCCGAAAGTCACCCGCTTCCCGGAAACTCCCGGTGTCAAGATCCCTCACACCGGGTGGGATACAATCTCCGGGCTGCGCGGCCCGCTTTTCAGGAATATTCCCGAAGATTCGTTCGTCTATTATGTGCATTCGTACAGCGCGGGAATATTCCCGGATCAGACTGTCGCCGCGACTGAATATGCCGGTGTCCGTTTCAGCGGGGCGCTCCAGCGGGACAATTTCTTCGGGACGCAGTTTCATCCGGAGAAGAGCGGTTCGGTCGGGGCTGAGATATTAAAGAATTTTATAGAATTATAGTTTGTTGGCAAAACTTGTGAATGACATGTGATTGCCTGTTTGTGAAAGTTGAGTTATGAGAAATTTTAACATAATTCCGGCCATAGACATAATCGGCGGCCGGTGCGTGCGTCTCACTCAAGGGGACTACGCGAAAGAGAAAGTATATTCGGACAACCCTGTCGAGATGGCGAAAAGTTTTGAGCGGGCCGGCGCGACAAGGCTGCATCTTGTTGATCTGGAAGGAGCAAAGGCCGCTTGTCCGAAGAACCTGGATGTGCTAAGGAATATAACCAATGCGACCGGTCTGAAAGTTGAGTTTGGCGGCGGAGTGAAGTCGGAGGAGTCTTTGAACGCTGTTCTGGATGCCGGGGCTGAATATGTCATCTGCGGAAGCGTGGCCTTTACCGAACCGGACATATTCAAGAAATGGCTTGGCCGCTATGGGGAAAAAATCATCCTTGGGCTGGATCTGAAGAATGGTTTGGTCGCGACGCACGGTTGGAAGGAGACTGTCCCGATGTCAGCCGTGCAGGCTATGGAGTCTTTTGAAGGACTTGTGCGTCAGGCTATTGTGACGGAAGTTTCAAGGGATGGAATGTTGCAGGGCGTGAATCTGGAGTTTTACACCGGCCTTCAGCAACAGTTTCCGGACGTGGAGATTATCGTGAGCGGGGGCGTGTCCAGCTATGAGGATCTGGAGGAATTGAGAAGATCTGGACTTCGCTCGGCCATTGTCGGAAAAGCTATTTATGAAGGACGAGTGAAACTTGAGGATTTGTTCAGGTAATATGTTGGCGAAGAGAATTATACCTTGTCTGGACGTGAAGAACGGACAGGTAGTGAAAGGGATCAATTTCGAGGGCTTGCGTGAGGTGGGCGATCCTGTGGAGATGGGAGCTTTCTACTCTGAGCAGGGGGCTGACGAGTTGGTCTATCTGGACATCAGCGCGTCATCGGAAGGACGACGAACTTTCACGGATCTGGTCTCTCGGATTGCGGAACGGATTGACATTCCGTTCACTGTGGGTGGGGGAATATCTTCGTTTGAGGATGCAGCCAGGCTTCTGGATGCCGGGGCGGACAAGATCACGATCAACACGGCGGCGGTGTTTCATCCGGAGATCATTTCCAAGATCGCTTCCCGCTACGGCTCCCAGTTTGTTGTCGTGGCGATTGACGCGAGGACGGTCGCTTCTGGAACGGTCGCTGAGCCTGTCGAAGCGACATCCCTGTACGGCAATGCTTACTGGCAGGTGATGACCCACGGCGGAAAAAGGCCGACCGACAAGGAACTATATTCATGGGCGAAGGAGGTACGGAACCTTGGGGCGGGAGAGATCCTTTTCACGTCCATGGATCACGACGGCACCCGGAACGGCTATGCTGTGGAGGCATATTCCCGTCTCGCGGACGAACTCTCCATCCCCGTGATCGCCTCCGGTGGGGCGGGAAGCGTCGCTGACATCGAGGAAGTCCTGACCATCGGCCGAGCCGACGCCGCCCTCGCCGCGAGCATATTCCACTACGGCGAAATCTCCATTCCCGATTTGAAAAGAACCCTCCGCTCACACGGAGTGAATGTAAGAATATAACGAACTTAATGAATATGATTGATTTTAAAACTCTTAAAGCCGGTGCTGACGGACTCGTGCCGGCCATCGTCCAGGACCGGAACACCCTTCAGGTTCTGATGCTCGGCTATATGAACGCCGAGGCTCTCGAAAAGACCCAGACAAGCGGTCTGGTGACATTTTTCAGCCGCTCCCGCCAGACTCTTTGGACGAAAGGGGAGACCAGCGGCAATTATCTGCATCTGGTCTCCATCTCCGCTGACTGCGATTCGGACACTCTTCTTGTCCGCGCCATTCCTGACGGGCCGGTCTGCCACAAAGGCACGAAGACCTGTTGGGGAGACGCGGTACCGGCAAGCACGGGCTTCATCCGCGAGCTTGAAAGTGTGATCAAAGGCCGTCACGAGCGGATGCCGGAGAAGTCCTACACCACGTCCCTGTTCAAGGCCGGGATCACGAGAATGGCCCAGAAGGTCGGTGAGGAAGCCGTCGAGACCGTAATCGAGGCCGTGAAAGGGGACGATGAACGTATGATCTACGAGGCCTCGGATTTGGTCTATCACCTTCTCGTGCTTTTAGTCAGCAAAGGCTACGGCATCGCCGATCTGGAAAAGGAACTGGAGAGGAGACATAAATAGGCCATAATGTTGTTTTTCACAGAACAGAATGCGAACTTAGCAAGCAGTTAGTGTAATACCGTTTTTCAGATGAGTTCAGACAGAATATTCATTTTTGACACCACTTTGCGTGATGGCGAGCAGGTGCCGGGGTGCCAACTCAACACTGTGGAGAAAATCCAGGTGGCAAAGGCCCTTGAAGAGTTGGGAGTAGATGTCATTGAGGCGGGTTTCCCTGTTTCCAGTCCTGGGGATTTCAATTCGGTCGTGGAGATTTCCAAGGCCGTCACCTGGCCGACGATCTGTGCGTTGACACGTGCCGTGGAGAAAGACATCGATGTTGCCGCGGAAGCGCTTAAATACGCCAAACACAAGAGGATACACACGGGAATCGGAACTTCCGACTCCCACATAAGGTACAAGTTCAATTCCACCAGGGAGGAGATTCTTGAGCGTGCCGTCAGGGCTGTGAAATATGCCAAGAAGTATGTTGAGGATGTGGAGTTCTACGCTGAGGACGCCGGGCGTACGGACAATGAGTACCTTGCCAGAGTGGTAGAGGCGGCCATCAAGGCCGGGGCCACGGTCGTGAATATTCCTGACACGACTGGCTACTGCCTTCCTTCCGAGTATGCGGCTAAGATCAAGTATCTTGTTGACAATGTGGATGGGATTGACAAGGCTGTCATCTCGACCCATTGCCACAACGACCTCGGTATGGCCACCGCCAACACCATGTCCGGTCTTCTTGCCGGCGCCCGCCAGTGCGAGGTAACAGTCAATGGCGTGGGCGAGCGTGCCGGCAACACGGCTCTGGAGGAAATCGCCATGATCATCAAGAGCCACAGCGACATCCCTCTCGTGACCAACATCAACACGACCAGAATCACACCGGTGAGCCGAATGGTCTCGAACCTTATGAATATGCCTGTTCAGGCGAACAAGGCCATAGTCGGGCGCAATGCCTTCGCGCACTCTTCAGGCATCCATCAGGACGGAGTTCTCAAGAATGTCAGTACCTACGAGATCATTGACCCTAAGGAAGTGGGGATTGACGACAACGACATCGTGCTTACCGCCAGAAGCGGCCACGCCGCCCTTAAATACCGTCTGGAGGTTCTTGGAATCAAGATGGAAGGCCATAAACTTGACGCTTTTTACGATGAGTTCCTCAAACTGGCCGACAAGAAGAAGCAGGTCAGCGACGATGATCTCCTTGTGCTCGCCGGAGCCGACAGGGCTGAGGACCATCACGTCAAGCTTGAGTACCTCCAGGTGACCAGCGGCAAGGGTCTGAGACCTATCGCAAGTGTCGGTCTTGACATAGCCGGTGAGAAATTCGAGGCCGCTTCCAGAGGCAACGGTCCGGTTGACGCGGCGATCAACGCCCTCAAGATCATCATCAGGCGTCAGATGGTCATCAAGGAGTTCACCATACAGAACATCACCAAAGGCTCCGATGATGTGGGCAAGGTTCACATGCAGGTCGAGCATGACGGCCACGTGTATTATGGCTTCGGAGCCGACACCGACATCGTCACCGCGTCTGTGGAGGCGTTCATTGACTGCATAAACAAATTCAGGGGATGAATACACTTTTCGACAAGATTTGGGACAGTCACATCGTGTCCGTCATCGACGGTGGTCCCACTCAGCTCTACATCGACAGGCTTTACTGTCACGAAGTGACCAGTCCTCAAGCCTTCGAGGGCATAAGGAAGCGTGGCTGCGGCATTCTGCGCCCGGAGAGAATAATATGTATGCCTGACCACGACATCCCGACGGAAGGGACTGCTTTCGCGGATGATGTATGCCGTCGTCAGGTGGAGACTTTGGAACGGAACGCGGCTGAATTCGGTTTGGTCCATTATCCGATGATGAGTCCGGACAACGGTATTGTCCACGTTGTCGGCCCGGAGAAAGGACTTTCGTTGCCGGGAATGACGATTGTCTGCGGAGACTCGCACACATCCACCCACGGAGCTGTCGGAGCTGTCGCTTTCGGAATAGGCACGAGCGAGGTCGAGATGGTGCTTGCCACCCAGTGCATCCTTCAGCAGAAACCGCGCTCGATGAGGATAAGGGTAGAGGGAGAACTCGGTAAAGGCGTGAGCGCCAAGGATGTAGCCCTCTATCTTATGATGAGGTTGACTACTTCAGGTGCCACCGGGTACTTTATTGAATATGCCGGCTCGGCCATCCGCGGCCTATCAATGGAAGGTCGTCTGACACTCTGCAACCTGTCTATCGAGATGGGAGCCCGCGGAGGTTTCGTGGCCCCAGACGAGACCACTTTCGCCTATCTGAAAGGCCGTGAGTTCTCTCCTAAGGGGAAAGACTGGGACAAGGCGGTTGAATATTGGAGGACCCTACGCAGCGGAGAAGATGCTGTCTTTGACAAGGAATATGTGTTCGATGCCGCTGACATCAGCCCTATGATCACTTACGGAACGAATCCGGGCATGGGTATGCCGGTTGACGGAACCATCCCGTCTGACACGGCTCAGCGTGCGTTGGACTATATGGGCTTCTCCGCCGGAGAAAGGCTTCTTGGGCACAAGATCGATTATGTGTTTCTCGGAGCCTGCACCAACGGCAGGATTGAGGACTTCCGTGCCTTCGCCTCGGTCGTTAAAGGCCGCGGAAAGGCTGGCGGAGTCACGGCCTGGCTCGTGCCTGGTTCGTGGGCCGTCAGACGTCAGATTGAGGAAGAAGGACTTGACAGGATTCTTGCGGATGCCGGATTCGAGATCCGCCAGCCTGGCTGTTCGGCCTGTCTTGCGATGAATGCGGACAAGATCCCGGCCGGAAAATATGCCGTTTCCACAAGCAACCGTAATTTCGAGGGACGTCAGGGCCCGGGCGCACGGACGATGCTTGCAAGTCCTTTGACTGCCGCCGCCGCGGCGGTGACAGGATGTATCACTGATCCAAGAGAATTGCTATGAAACAGAAATTCAACATAATAGAAAGCAGCTGCATTCCTCTTCCGATAGAGAATGTGGACACTGACCAGATCATCCCAGCCCGTTTTCTCAAGGCTACGACAAGGGATGAGAAGTTCTTCGGAGAAAACCTTTTCCGTGACTGGAGGTACGCTCCGGACGGAAGCATGATAAAGGACTTCGTGCTAAATGATCCTCGTTACAGCGGGTGCATCCTCGTGGCCGGAGCCAACTTTGGATCCGGATCAAGCCGCGAGCACGCCGCGTGGGCTATCGCCGGCTACGGATTCAGAGCTGTGGTGTCAAGCTCGTTCGCTGACATCCACCGCAACAATGAACTCAACAGTTTCGTGCTGCCGGTCCAGGTCAGCCCGGATTTCCTTAAAAAGATTTTCTCCGCGATCTCGGCCGATCCCGCAGTGAGACTCCGCATAGACCTCCCGTCTCAGGAAGTGACCCTTTTGTCTGACGGAAGTTCAGAGCGTTTCGAGATAAGTGCCTACAAGAAGTACTGTTTTGAGAACGCTCTTGATGACATAGATTATCTGCTTGAACATAAAGACAAGATTGAAGAATATGAAACTGAACATAGCAAAATTGCCCGGTGACGGAGTCGGCCCGGAAGTGGTGGAACAGGCCGTGAAGGCCATTGATGCGGTCTGCCGGCGTTTCGGACACGAGGTCAAGTACAGATCCGCGCTTGTCGGAGCCTGCGCGATAGACGCTTGCGGATCCGCTTTTCCTGAGGAGACCCTGAAAGTGTGCCTTGACAGTGACGCGGTTCTGTTCGGGGCCGTCGGGGATCCGAAATATGACAACGATCCCACAGCCAAGGTTCGTCCCGAACAGGGACTCCTTGCGATGAGGCGTGAACTTGGACTTTATGCCAACATCAGGCCGGTGGAGACCTTCCCGAGTTTGCTGGATCGTTCACCGCTCAGGCCGGAGATCGCCTCAGGCGCGGATTTCGTCTGCGTCAGGGAACTTACAGGCGGTATGTATTTCGGAGAGAAAGGCCGTTTGGACGGCGGCGACACAGCGTACGACACCAACATCTACCACCGCTATGAGGTTGAGCGGATCCTGCGTAAGGCATATTCATTGGCGATGCTTCGCCGTAAGCATCTGACGGTGGTGGACAAGGCGAATGTGCTGGAGTCTTCGAGGCTCTGGAGGCAGGTGGCCCAAGAGATGGCTCCTGAATATCCGGAAGTTCAGACTGACTATATGTACGTTGACAACGCTGCCATGAAACTGATCACCGGCCCACGCTTCTTCGATGTACTCGTCACCGAGAACACGTTCGGGGACATCCTGACCGATGAGGCCAGCTGCATCTCCGGTTCGATGGGACTGCTCGCGTCGGCATCGCTTGGAGAACATACCGGTGTCTATGAACCGATCCACGGCTCCTATCCCCAGGCCGCGGGACGTGATGTGGCCAATCCCCTTGCCACAATCCTTTCAGCCGCGATGATGTTTGAGTACGCTTTCGGGCTGAAGCGCGAGGGCGCGGCGATCCGCAAAGCTGTCGGTGAGAGCATTGACCGTGGTTTCGTCACCGAGGACCTGGCTTCCTTCGGAGCGCGTCCTTTGGGTACGTCAGAGGTGGGTGACAAGGTCGCGGAGTTGATAGAGAACGATAATTAATGTATTGATATGAACGAACTTGACTGGGGAAGCCTCGGCTTCCGTTACAGAAAGACAAACGCCATTGTCTTCAGCCTCTACCGCGACGGGCAATGGTCTGAACCCCAACTTACCGACGATTTCGATTTCCATTTCAACGCTTTCGCCGGGGTGTTTCACTATGGTAATTCCTGCTTTGAGGGGCTTAAGGCTTTCCGTGGCAGGGACGGAAAGGTCCGCCTTTTCAGGCCGGACGAGAACGCCAGACGTCTCCGGCGCAGTGCCGACCGTCTTTCGATGGCCGCTCCTTCCGAGGAACTGTTCCTGAAAATGTGCGAGATGTGTGTGAAAGCCAATCTGGATTTTCTCCCTCCGTACGGACATAATGCGTCCATGTACCTGCGTCCTGTGCTCGAAGGCATTGACCCGCAGCTGAGCATCTGCTCCTCAAGCGAGGTTCTGTTTTCGGTCATGTGTGCTCCTGTCAGCACGTATGCCAAGGCTGGGGTGCTTACGCCGGTGACCGCTGTCATCTCGCGTGACTACGATAGGGCCGCTCCTGACGGTACCGGCTCCTACAAGATAGGCGCGAACTACGCGATGTCTCTTTACCCTTACAATCTGGCTCATTCTCAGGGTTATACGGAACTGCTGTTCCTCGACCCCGCCACCAAGACGAGGATTGACGAGTTCGGATCCTCCAACTTCATCGGCATAAAGGGCGACACCTATGTGACCCCGCTATCCGGCAGTGTGCTGCCTTCAATCACGAACAAGTCTCTCCGCACCATCGCTGAGGATCTCGGAATGAAGGTGGAGATGAGGCCGATTCCGGTCGAGGAACTTGCCGAGTTCGATGAGGTCAACGCCTGCGGCACAGCGGTGGTGATCACCCCCATCCGCTCTATCGACGACAAGCCTCTTCTGGAGGGCTCCGAGGTTTCACGCACCTATGTAATGCCTTCCGGAACGGAGTGTGGTAGAAAAAGCCGCGCCCTTTATGATCGCATCCGTGGCATCCAGGACGGCATAGAGGAGGATCCGCACGGTTGGTGCGTTGAGGTATAGCCGGTCGCTGGACTTGCCGAAGCGCCGACACGTGATTCTTCACGAAGGTTTCTTGCAAATCATAAAATCAAATCTTAAATTTGCAAGAAAACTGTAGCGGCGTGATATTAAGAACAATGAAGCAGAAAGCCGTAGCGCTTTCGCTGAAAGCGATCCGCGCGGTTTCATCTCGACTTATCCAGACAAAACCATCATCGATGAGGTTCAAAGAGTTCCGTCCTTGCTCTCCTATCTTCAGACACACAGCGATGATGTAGGAGGTGACGGAATGTACATTCTCACAGGTTCTCAGAATCTGCAACTTATGGAAGCCGTGGATCAATCGCTGGCCGGTCGGGTAGGATTGCTCCACCTCCTTCCTTTTTCAAGGCAAGAGATGAAAGACGGTGGTATCTTTCCTGAATCCACAGATGCGAAACTGCTTAACGGGTGCTATCCGCGTCTGTACGATAAAGGTATTTCGCCAACCGATTATTATCCGAACTACATCAATACGTATGTCGAGCGTGATGTGAGAAACATCAAAGACATCACCGACCTCGGCAAATTCACCAGATTTCTTAAACTTTGCGCGGCAAGAACCGGACAGCTTCTGAACAAGTCTTCACTGGCAAATGATTGCGGAATATCTGTGCCCACAGTTGACTCTTGGCTCTCAATTCTGGAATCAAGCTATATCATATTCCTTCTTAAGCCAGACCATAAAAATTATTCAAAGCGCCTGGTGAAGACTCCGAAACTGTACTTCTATGACACGGGACTCGCCGCTTCTCTTCTTGAGATAAAAACTGAGACCCAAATGAACACTCATTATCTTAGGGGGAATCTCTTTGAGAATATGGTTGTGGCAGACTTTATCAAAAATGATTTCAATAAAGGAATAATAGAGCCTTCGGTTTCTTTTTGGAGAGACAGTGCCGGCAATGAAGTGGACCTGATCTACAGAGATAGTGACAAAGAGGACGCGTTTGAGATAAAGTCAGCGGAGACATTCAATGAATCGTTCCTGGATGGACTGAAATACTGGTCAAAATATTCAGGAGCCAAGCCCTCGCAATTGCACGTAGTCTATGGTGGTACCACTCCAATGGCCAGATCCGAGGCAAGCGTGGAAGTGTTCAGATAAAAACAAAAGGGGGACTATATGCCCGTTGACTAACTTTCATCATTGGGAGTTCTGGTCTGTTGGCTATCTTTTTCCGTATCGCACCAACGTCCGGATGATCGCGGGCAGCCGATAATTGTGTTTTTTAACGGCATATAGTGCCTTTAAGATTAACAAGGCACATAGCGCGGCTCCGAGGCTTCGCAGCCTATTCCATAATATGCCAAAAACACTCAGGTGCGCTAACATATTCGCACCTGGAAGAGTAACATATTGTTCGTCAAGCCGATGATGTTTCAGGTGCGCATGGTTTCTCGCACCTGGAAGTTCGGAACACCAATAGAACGCCCTGTACCGCGGGCATCGACTCCTAGGTGTGCGAATACACTCGCACCTAAAATGTTAAGTCGATAGTAATCAGATGGTTGATGTTTAGGTGCGCATAGTTTTTCATACCTGGAAGAATGGTCTCCAATTGTTTTGCAAGACAAGAAATGTACGGAATCAGTATCGTCCCGCAAAAGCCACTTGCGGACAGTCAAGATTTTACAAAATGCTTTCAGCCACATAATGTTCCTATGCCCACAGAGGTCTGATCGGGCTGAAAAAACCGAAACTCGGAATACAAGATTTTCACGTCAATGTGCCCTCAAGACGCTTCTATCAGGCTTTGGGCTGAAAGCGTTTCGTAAAGTCACGATGAAATCGGCGTGAGGTAACATTCCTGATTGGTGCCGGGAAGGAAAGCCACTTTTTCACCAGAAGCATAAGCCTGGAATCTTCTGCCACACCCTGTCTTATTGTATGACTAAGATGGAAATCAAGCTCCTGACATACAGATCATTGCGCAGGAGCGTCAACTAACCGTGATTGTTTAAGCATCAGTACTATAAGCCAAATGTTAGTCAACTCCGATATAGTTTCCAAAGCAAAAAGCAAGCATCCCTTTTAGGGAAAAGATGCTTGCTTTTACTTCTTTCTTTCAATAATATATTACCATCGCAAGGATAAAGAAATTTTTTCAGATTGTCATGGGATAACCCTTCAATGTTTTACAATGTAATATTGTTTCACACTCTGCCGGCAATGTGCTTGGCGCAGGACTTTTCTTTTGTCGTGATTTTTGTGTAAGTTTGCAGGTTAAACAGACAGTCAGGAAATGTTTAGGAAACTTGCGGACAGAATGAAGGAGTTCAGGCTCACGATGAGGATGAAGCTGACGCTGAGCCTCAGCGCGATAGCCGTGACACTGCTTGTCTCCAGTGTGATCTCCATCATGGAGTACTATAGGATGAGCAACTATGTGTCGGATCTCATCGCGGACAACATCAGGAGCGTCAATGTCGCACAGAAATTGTCCGAAGTCACGAACAAGTACAATCTGGATCTTCTGGCCCTGATCGGTGACAACTCGGTCAACACTCTTCCGGACTTCCATCAGAAGGAGTTCATGGGGCATTGCGACTCGCTTCGCAACTCCTTGACTTCCGACAAGATGGTCCCGCTGACTGATTCTGTTGTCTATGCGTATTCAGCTTACATGCTGACTTCGCTGGAACTGAACGACGTGATGCTGTCGGACTTCATCGACACCAGGGCTTGGTACTTCGACAGGCTTCAGCCCAAGTTCAGGAGGCTGAACCACTACATTGATGTGCTCAACGAGGCAATCTACGATGACCTGAAGAAGAACTCCCTGACGTTCCAGAGGGGGTTCTACAGGAGCATCATTCCGGGTGCTGTGGCTGTGGGTGTCGGGCTGCTGCTTGTGCTGATGCTGTTGTTCTTCCTGCTGGTGTTCTATGTGAATCCTATCTACAGGATGCTTTCCGGGCTGAACAACTACAGGTCCTACAACAAGAAATACTCCTACTCCTTCGAGGGTGATGACCAGCTGGCGGAACTTAACGACGGCATCACGGAACTGACGGGGGAGAATCAGATGCTGCGCAAGAGGGTGGCCAACCTGCGGGCCAAGGTCGCTTCGACAGGCTCCGCTCATAATAATAATTAAAGAATATCCAAATGAACATCAAGGTGATATCCAGAAACGTTGGCTACGCTCTGCTTGTCAGTGCGCTGTTCATGTTCCTGTCCATTCTGGTCTCTGTGGCGAACGGCAATGACAGTGCCCTCGCCGCCCTGATGATCAGCTTCACGATCACCTTCACCGTCGGTGTGTTCCCGTTCATATTCGTAAGAAAATCGGCTGCCATCACCCTTAAGGACGGCTACATGATCATCGCGCTGTCCTGGCTCCTGTCCTTCATCTTCGGCATGCTTCCGTATGCGCTCTGGGGAGGGCCGTTCACGATCATAAACGCCTGGTTTGAAAGTGTTTCCGGATTCACGACGACCGGCTCGACAATCCTTGACAACGTTGAGGCGCTGCCGAACAGCCTGCTGTTCTGGCGTTCCTCGACGCACTTCATCGGAGGCTTGGGAGTCGTGGTCTTCCTGCTGCTGATCATCCCGAGTTCGTCTCAGATGAGGTTGAGGCTGACCACCCTTGAGCTTTCGTCCTTGTCCAAGAGGGAGTACAGATCCGGCGCGAACAAGACAGTCTATATCTTCACTTATGTCTATTTTGGATTGACCGCAGCCTCGTTCCTGCTTTATGTGATGGCCGGGATGAGTCCTTTCGACGCGATCAACCATGCGATGAGCGTCGTGGCGACAGGCGGCTTCAGCACCAGGAACGCCTCCATCGGTGCCTATGACTCGATCACGATCGACCTTATCACGATGCTCTTCATGCTGCTGTCCTCCATCCATTTCGGGATGGTGTTCGTGGCTGTCGTGACAAGATCCCTCAAGCCGTTCAAGAACGAGATATTCAAGTTCTATCTTTCCATGATGGTTGTGGCGGGGGTGATCGTGTCGATCTCGATCAAGGCACACGGGTTCGAGGAGGCCTGGGGGCGCTCCTTCCTCTCCGGCTTCTTCCACGTCATGAGCTTTGCCTCGACGACAGGGTTCAGCATCGCTGACAACAGCTCCTGGCCTGTTCTTTCGGACACCATACTGGTGCTTATGGGAGTATGTTGCGGCATGGCCGGCTCCACCACCGGCGGCATCAAGTCCGACAGGATGATGTTTCTGTGCAAAGAGGTTAAGTACCAGTTGAGGATGGTTCTGCATCCTGCGTCCGTCAAAGATATAAGGGTGAATGGCAGGGTGATCCGGCAGAACGACATCGCCCCGCACATCCTCTACATCGCCCTCTACGGCCTTGTGGTGATCATCTCGCTCGCGGCCTGCCTCACGCTCGACCCTGACAACAACCAGTCATTCACGGCGATACTCTCGTCCCTTGGCAATGTTGGACTTTCGGTGGACCAGCTCGGCTCAATCTACAACTTTAACGGAGAGCCATCCTCCCTCAAGTTCATCTACACGCTTGACATGTTCCTCGGACGTGTCGAGATCTATCCGATTCTGGCTGTTGTGATGATGATTTTCAGCCGGAGAAACAAGTAGAGGCTATGTACAGGGGGGAGTTTTTCTATAAGCGTTTCAAGGATAATTTTCCTTATGATGGGACGGAGGATCAGGATCGGTTGTTCCGGGAGATTGCGGATTTTGTTACTTGTGATGACGCTGATATTCTGGTGGTTAACGGGTATGCTGGTACGGGAAAGACTTCGGCGATCGCGGCGGTGATCAGGGCGTTTGATGATTTGAGACCTAAGGTACATACTGTCGAAGCGACTGTGTCGGAAGCGTCCGATGAATATGAGGAAATATGCTATCTCCTCGCCCCCACCGGCCGCGCCGCGAAAGTCCTATCCCTGTACGCTGGCAAGCCTGCCCGCACGATCCACAAATGCATCTACCGCCAGAAATCTATCGGCGATGACGGCTTCGGCCAGTTCTCATTAGCCCCTAACAAGCTCTCCCACAAACTCTTCATCGTGGATGAGGTCTCCTTGATAGGCATAGACGATGCCCAAAGGCAAGGCACGACCCAATTTGGTACCGGAGACCTTCTGAAGGATTTGATTGAATATGTCCGCGCCGGCAACGACTGCCGCTTGATAATGATCGGCGATTCAGCCCAGCTGCCTCCTGTCGGAATGGACGCCTCACCCGCTTTGGCGAAGGAATATATGGACGGTTTCGGTGGAGTCTGTTACAGTAGCCTGACCGAGGTCGTCCGCCAGCAAAAAGAATCAGGTATCTTGTTCAACGCCACGAAATTACGTGAGTTGATTGCCTCGGATCTCTACGGTGACGGGATGTACACTCCTGATGAGTTGGGTCTGACCGTTGACGGTTTCGATGACATCGTGAGGATAACCGGCGGCGAACTTATCGACACCCTGAACTCGGCGTATTTTTCTGAATATTCAAAAGACGACGCGGTGGTTCTTTGCCGTTCCAACAAGCGCGCGAACCGCTACAATGCCGGCATCCGGGCCCAGGTCTTCTATGATGAGGAGCGCTTGGTCCGTGGCGAGAAACTGATGATAGTGAAGAACTGCTACCAGTTCCTGAAAGGTGTCAAGTGTATGGATTATATAGCCAACGGCGACATCGCCAAACTCGTGTCAATCAAGAATTTCGAGGAACGTTACGGCCTCCATTTCGCCGATGCCCGCCTTTCATTCCCGGACTACGATGACACCGAGATCGTCGCGAAAGTCTGTCTGGACACCCTTGAGTCCGAGTCCGCATCCTTGAGTTACGAGCAGCAGAACCAGCTTTATAACGGTGTGAACGCAGACTACGCCGACATCCCGACCAAGAAAAAACGCTACGAGGCCGTTCGTGAGGATCCTTACTACAACGCTCTCCAGCTAAAGTACGCCAACGCCATCACCTGCCACAAAAGCCAGGGCGGCCAGTGGAGCTGCGTCTTCATCGACAACCCCTTCTGGCAGGACGAACTCACAGTCGATGACCTCAAATGGCTCTACACCGCCCTCACCCGCGCCACCGCCAAGGTTTACCTCGTCAACTTCAAGGATGAGTATTTCGCATAGTGTGGCTGGACAGTCCTCGGACTAAATCATAATTATTTTCTTTCACCGCGTTTGTAATATTGAAATAATTCGTATCTTGCAGCCAGTTAACCATTAATGCGACAAAATATAACCAAGAATATAAAACCAACATTATGAAAAAGGCCATTCTCATCATCGTCTCGCAGTTGTCGCTTGTTTTCACACAAGCCTTCGCCCAGATTCCGGAGCTCACGCATTCGAACGTTATTCCACCTTCTCCTGTCGCTTCCGAGCTTACCAAGTACATCACCTATCCTGTGGATTTGTGCAACGGTCTGGTAAAAACAAGCATTCCGCTATATGAGATTGTTGACGGCGACATACGGATACCGATCACTCTGAACTACCACGCATCTGGTCTGAAACCAAACATGCGTTCGAGCCACTGGCTCGGCGACGGGTGGAGTCTCACGACAGGTCCGTCGCTGTCACGGACGATCAATGGTGTGGCGGACGAGATAAAATACTTGCCCGAACTTGCGTTGCGCGACTCCCTGTCCTACGAGCAGCTGAATGCGATATACACCCAAGCGGTGGACGTGGCGTTGGACGAATTCCATTACTCCCTTCCGGGAAGCAGTGGCAGGCTTTATCTCAGACGGGATATTGATGGAACTGTCACACCGGTCACGATTCCCCGTGATGACATCATTGTGACGTTTTCGGGAGGAAAATCATTACGGGAGTTTTGTGTAAAGGACAATTTCGGGATGACGTACAGTTTCGGTGGCACCGATAGAAGTTATTACGACTACGTTTATTATGAATATGGGACGGGGCCTTCGTCATCCCTCGCTTCATCTGCATGGAAGATTCGTGAGATACGTTCGGCCACGACTGGCAGGACCGTATCGTTTAAGTACACATCAAACATAGAGGAGATATTCTGCATGAGGTATGTAGATGCCCTTACGATTCTTGATGAGTATGTCGGTCAGTCTACCTGTACTATCCCTCTTGTTGACGTGTCCAATTGTCAGAGCAATGAACGTAAACTGTATGTCTATGATCGTAACAAAAAGGGACTTGTTGAGGCGGATCTGGGAGTAGTGCCGTATCCTGTTGGTTACAGGTTTCCAATGCCGGCGAGACAGAAAATTATACAGGAAAATTCCTATGTCCAGAGAATAGACTTCAGCGGTGGTCACATCTTGTTCAATATGAACGCAGACAAAGATAAGGGTCTGGAATCCATAGAGGTCTATGATTTGTCTGGGAAACAAGTCAAAAGGGTTAAGTTTGTTCAGACATATTGTGAAACCAATTTTTCTTTAAGGCTAGAGTCACTTGAGATAGAGTCTCCTAATGGTAATGCTTCTGAGACATATTCATTCACATACAAGGGAGACTGTCCCCCACGTGATACCCGCTCCATTGACAAATGGGGGTATTATAATGGACGAAATAACTCAACACTTGTCCCTACGGTGACAACATATGTGTCGGTAAGGAATTATCCGTTAATTGGCTATAGTGCTTTGGTGACTGTCCCAGGCGGCGATCGCAATCCTGATGAAGAAGCGATGCAGAGAGGAATCTTGACATCTGTGACATACCCAACAGGTGGTCGAACAGAGTTTAGTTATGAGGCGCATCGCTACATTGATGATAATGGCAAATCACGCATGGCTGGAGGCTTGAGGATAAAACAAATCCGTGACATTGCAGGAGACGGAAAGATATTATACCGTAATTTTAGCTACAGTACATATTCATCAACTATTAATGGAGGCGGAGTCCGCACTGTAATCCCTCAGGATTCATCGTATCCTCCTGACACGATGGCTCTCTATTACAGAGAAACGAACTGTGCTGAGTTTGGAGGCACACTTCCAAGTCTTTTGGCAACCTATAAAGAAAGGGTATGGATGGACAACATGATGGTAAGTCTGATCTCAGATGCTGGATCCAGTGTGAACTATCCGTATGTTTTTGAGACAAGATCTAGTGATGCGGCAGGTAATCATACAATTGGTTTGACAGTTCACGCTTATGTCATTGTGCCTGATCGCCCGATGCAGGTCAAGAAGACAAATCTCATCTATGATGACAGGCAGGAATGGCGAAGTGGAGTAAAGACTGGTGAGACTGTGTACAAACATGGAACAGACGGGATGCTTCAGAAAGTGTCTGAAGTTCAATCTGACTATAGCAATGATTATGACTTCGGATCTGACAGCACTGCGATCAGGCAGAGGTATGTTTATCGTTCCTGGAGGCCGTATGGACTCGATGATTTCCACGTACCTGAACAATACAAAGAGATAAGTTATATAACCACCACGCTTAGTCAGGGACGTAGACGGCCTCGATTGGTGAATGAAACGGTCATTGGAGACAATGGCTCTGTTACAAAAACTACGACATTTACTTATGACGCTCGTGGCAATGTCCGTGAAAAGAAAGAAAATGTTGGCCTGCCGGAATATTCGAACAGGATTACCACATACACCTATCCTCAGGACAAGGCAGGGGGTGTATATTCAGCGATGTCCGCCGCCGGAATGACTGGTGTTCCAGTCGAAACGAGTGTATATAAAAATTCAGTTAATGACGCAAATCTGCTGACAACCCTTTCCATAAGTTACGGATCCTACCCTTGCGCCTCCGGGACGTTTTTCGCCCCTTCGGCCAAGTCCCTTATGATTCGCGGAGCAAGTTCCTCAGAGCGGAAGATCCTGTTCAATGAATATGACCGCAGGGGAAATCCTCTTGAGACAGAGGATACGGAGGGGCGGAAGACGGTCTATCTGTGGGGGTATAATGGGTATTACCCTGTGGCTATGGTTAAGGGCGGCGACTGGAATAGTGTCAAGAATAAGGTGGACACATCCGGTCTCAATGATGGTGACTTTACGCAGATCCGAAAGAAGCTGGTCTCATTCAGGTTGAAATGCAGGGACGTGCCGGATATGTTTGTCAACACTTATGAATACAAACCTTTGGTTGGCTTGTCGTATCTTAAGAGTCAGTCAGGTAGTATATTTGATTATGAATATGACGGCCTCGGCAGACTCTGTCGGACATTTGTGAGGAACGGAACAACGCACGAGAAAGAGCTTCTCTCATCCTATTCCTATAGCTACGGGCCATCAGTCGGCAGCAACCGCATCCGGACAAGAGACTACCTAAGTGCCGATGCGGCATCCTTCAAGGAGACCAACACCTATCACGATCTCCTTGGCCGGCCGGTTGAGACGGTGATGACAGCGGCTTCCCCTGCCGGCAAGGACATAGCCCTTTTGAGCGAATATGATGATTTCGGCAGGCCGTACAGAAAGTTCTGTCCTGTTCCGATGACGACATCGACAGGAGCCTATGCATCCTTCTCCGACATTCACCCAGAGATCCTCAAGTTCTACAATTGGGAAGTGTATGCTTTTTCCAAGACCTTGTACGATGATTCCCCTCTTGACAGACCGGTGGAGGAGTACGGCCCCGGCTCCCCATGGCACACGAGAGGGAAGTCGGTGAGGATCTCGTATCTGGTGAACGATGGCTCGGGACTTCTCTCGTGTTCGGGGTATCTTGTGGAATCCGACACATCCTTGACCTGCGTCGGGATCCTGCCTTCCGGAAACCTCAGGGTTGAGAAAAAGACCGATGAGGACGGAAACGTCTCGTTGACGTTCACAGACAAGCTCGGACGTAAGACTCTGGAGAGGACGATTGATGGAGAACGGTACCAGGACACCTATTACGTGTATGACGACCTGGGATTGCTCAGGTATGTACTAACACCGGAGGCTTCAGCCGTGATGTCTTCATCAGGGACGTTCGGTGATTTCTCGTCTCCGTTGTCTGCGCAGGCCTATGTCTACAAGTATGACGGCAAAGGCCGGTGCGTCAGCAAGAGGCTGCCTGGCTGTGCTCCCATCCTTTACAGGTACGACAAGGGCGATGTGCCTATATTTTCTCAAGACGGAGAGATGAGGAAGAGAGGGAAGTGGATGTTCTCGTTCCGTGATCTTCTTGGTCGTGAGGCTGTGAGCGGAGTATGGCCTTTGCAAAACGCTCCGTCATCAGTCGAGATTCCAGCGGTTGCCACATATTCTGGTTCATCCTCGCTCGGCGGTTATTCACTCAATATTCCGATACCACCTAATAATAGGCCTCTGTCCGTCAACTACTATGATGATTATTCGTTTATGAATGACCTTGTGACATCTGACACAAAACAGGTCTTGTCTTGTGACACTCTGTCTAACTATGGGATTCCGGTCGTCGGATCTGACAGGTGCAAAGGGTTTCTGACAGGCACCGCCGTCTATTCCCTGACCGACCCGACGTCCAAGACGGTATCGTCATTCTATTACGACTACCAGGGCCGCCTGATCCAGAGCCACCGCAAGGAGGCGCTTGGCGGGGCCGGGCATATTCATCAGTCCCTTACTTTCACGGGCAAGCCGTCTATGACAAGGGAAACGGTAGAACTTCCGGATGGCCAGGTGGATTCCCTTGTGACAGTGAGGGCTTATGACGGACAGGAGAGACTGGTCTCGGAAACGACATCTCTGAATGATAAGTCGCAGTCTGTGTCCTATGGTTATGATGAAATAGGACGTCTGACAAGTCGGGTGTATGGCACGGAGGCCAATCCGTCAGCGTTGACCGAGACACTGGCCTATAATATTCGAGACCAACTGACAGACCAGAATTCCAATGTGTTCAATATGTCACTCCGGTATCAGGAGCCGACACTTGGGGCAGTCCCGAAGTATAACGGGAGCGTTTCCGAGTGGGAATGGAATCACGGTGTGGGAACAGAGACAAACGCCTGGTCGTTATCATACGATGGCGTTGGCCGCTTGACGGACGTGCGGAGATTTGTCGGACGTGTGCACACTAATGCCTTCAGCGAGAGGTCTATCACTTATGACAGGAACAGTAATATCTTGACTTTGACCAGATACGGGGAGAACGCAGCGACTCCGGATGAGATATTGGCATATTCGTATAATGGCAATTTGTTGAGGAATATCTCCAATAGCGGCACGTCCGGTGGCGGAGGCTCCTTTACCCACGACACTAACGGCAACCTGACCCGTGACGGCCTCTCTACGCTCGACATCGATTACAATGATCGGAACCTGACAAGCCACATTTCATCCGGCGGAGCCACTTTGGCGGAGTATGAATATCTTGCTGACGGCACAAAACTGCGTGCGTTGGACGGCGGCGGCAACGGCTACCAGTACAGAGGTTCCCTGATATACACCCAGACCGCAGGTCAAACGGGTTCTCCGGCTATAACCCTTGACTGCGCCGTGACCTCCGCCGGCAGGATAGCAAGTGAGACCTCCGCCGCCGGCACGGTCTCCTATAGGCCGCTCATCCACCTCTGTGACCACCTCGGCAGTGTCCGCTTCGTCATCGACGGCGACACCGGTACTGTCGTCGAGGCCAGCGACTACTACCCGTTCGGCAAGCGGATCACACCTCCACCGGTCGCAGAGCCTGTCGAAGCGACCTCTCAATCCGCAACCTCTCCGAATCGCTGGCTCTTCTCCGGCAAGGAGTCCCAGTCCTTCCTATATGCAAACATACCGTTACTCGACTTCGGTGCCAGGATGTACAACCCGACTATTGCTCGCTGGACAACCTCCGACCCTATGTCCGAGAAGTATTACGGCATCAGCCCGTATGTCTACTGCCTCGGAAATCCAATAAGTATCATTGACCCTAATGGAATGGATATATGGACTATGGACGAAAAGGGAAATGTGGTATGGGTAAAGGAAAGTGATGACCACCGGCTTTATTATATGAATAATGATGGCCTATTGTCTGATGACTATGTCTCGGTCTCTGACCGGAGCATCCTTGACGATCTGACCAAAACAGAGGCCAAGGTGTATGGAGGAGCGAAGGTAAGCAGCCATACCTCAAAGAGCGGAATCAATGACATATTCAAGGTGTTCAAATTCGCGTCTGACAAAACAAAAGTCGAGTGGGCTGTTCACCGCAACGGTGACACATACACAATTGGAACAGGACATAATTCATATAGTGCGTCTTCGTGGGAGGATTATGCCAAGAATAAGCCTAATGCCACGGTTCATTCTCATCCTGGCATAGACATCGGTAATGAAATCAGTTCTATGGGATATGGCACAAACTACTATAATACTGATCAAAGAAATGTAATTGATGATGTGGAACAGAATGGGCGAATAACCAGAAAAAGTTATGTCTATTTTCCTAACTCAAGTAGACTATATTATGTTGGGTATTATAACGCCTCCTTTATTAGACCCATCAGAAGTTACAAAAGTTTTTATTTTGGAACGTTAAATAATAAATAATGAAACTCTACTCAGTATTCGTAGTTATGGCTATGATTGGTTGCCTTCAGATGTGCGGCAACCCAGCTCGTCATTCAGAGGTAAATAGAATTATCGACATAAGAGATAGCTGTTCGAAATTAGAAAGAATCTTCAAATCCGACAGACTTCAAGACTCTTTGGAAAGTTTTTTTGAATTGGTTGATACCAGTGATTTCTTTATCCTTGCATTGCCGGGTAAAAAATATCACAGAGTTCAGGATTCAATTCATTCCAGAGATGTTATAACTGTTTCATTTATTGTCAACAATAAGGATACAATCATAAGTTTTGCCGGTCGACATGGTGTAGCCCCACCTATGAGCATAGGAATGGGGAAGATATTTTTTAATGATAAAGAAGATATTGGTGCCAAATATGTCAAAAAGACCTTGGTCGCAGTAAACAGTCACGGACACATTCCGCTTGATCGATTCTTGGACAGCCAGTTTATAGATAGTTTGGATTATAAATTATATATTGACCGATATTGCAGTTACATGGATGTGGCTGGGGGTATAATACCTTACCTGAGAATTTATGTTATAAATGGGGACAGTTTGCGGGTGGAATTTACAAACGACAAGAATATCGAGTGTTTGGACACTGTAATAAACTCGCTCATAGCCCAATGATAATATTGCAGAGTTCCACATTCATTGTAGAAATCCCAAAAGACACAGAGACAACAATTGCTTCGATGGTTGACAAGTCTAGTAGAATCACAGTCACAGTTACCTCTCCGAACCGCTGGCACTTCTCCGGCAAGGAGTCCCAGTCCTTCCTATATGCAAACATACCGTTACTCGACTTCGGTGCCAGGATGTACAACCCGACTATTGCTCGCTGGACAACCTCCGACCCTATGTCCGAGAAGTATTACGGCATCAGCCCGTATGTCTACTGCCTCGGAAATCCAATAAGTATCATTGACCCTAATGGAATGGATATATGGACTATGGACGAAAAGGGAAATGTGGTATGGGTAAAGGAAAGTGATGACCACCGGCTTTATTATATGAATAATGATGGCCTATTGTCTGATGACTATGTCTCGGTCTCTGACCGGAGCATCCTTGACGATCTGACCAAAACAGAGGCCAAGGTGTATGGAGGAGCGAAGGTAAGCAGCCATACCTCAAAGAGCGGAATCAATGACATATTCAAGGTGTTCAAATTCGCGTCTGACAAAACAAAAGTCGAGTGGGCTGTTCACCGCAACGGTGACACATACACAATTGGAACAGGACATAATTCATATAGTGCGTCTTCGTGGGAGGATTATACAAATGGTAAGCCTAATGCTACGGTTCATTCACATCCTGGTATTAAGGCGGCAGTCGATGAGGAAACATTTTCTATGGGTTATGGTGCACCATATAGAGATACTGATTGGAATAATGTAAGGATTGATGTCAAACAGGCAAGAGAAAAAGCTCGAAAAAGCTATGTATATTTCCCGAATTCTGGTAGACTGTATAATGTTGGATATCATAATGCAATTTATATTAAAGATATAAAGAACTATAGGGGGTTCTATTTTGGTACAATAAATAAGAAATAGTATGAAAAAGATAGTATTCTTCTTATCAATAGTATTGTGTGGTCAGATGTGTGGCAACCATATTCGCAATTCGAGAGTAGGTAAAATAGTAGATGACAAGGACAGTCCTTCAATGGAAAAGGTGTTCATTTCAGACAGGCTTCAAGATTCGTTGGAATATTTGATTTCTAATATAGATGCATCTGACTCCATCATCACGATCTCTTGCTTTTTGAAAAACAAAGACACTATCATTCATATAGCTGCTTGTGACTACATATATGGATTTGTGGATTACGAGTCTTGTTTGGTATATACTGTTGAATCAAGTGCTGGTGCTTTTCCTTCAAGCGGAATGATATATGCGTTGAATTACATCGGGGATTTTCCTTTGGCTGACATTTTTGACCCTTTGTTTATGGTTAAGTTGGATACGCTAATGTATGCCCGCTTAGATGGCCGATGTAAAGATGGTTATGCAATCCCTTATGTTATGTCATTAGATGTTAATGAGTATGGCATAAGAACTATATATACTAATATAACTGATAGATGTCATCTTAATACATTAAGAGGTTATACTTTAGTTGATAATTAATTATTGCTGTCCGCTAAAAGTTAGCGAGCAACGAGATATCCATCCGCAGTGCTGT
>ERZ857969.992-NODE-992-length-42791-cov-19.291019_pt1 | contig 42791 bp, 39 predicted proteins | sample MGYA00519864_ERZ857969 | MGnify/ENA primary metagenome ERZ857969 (study PRJEB31778, sample SAMEA3449382) | human gut metagenome | biome: human gut; feature: human-associated habitat; material: faeces | place: United Kingdom | collected 2010/2012 ...
TACTTTAGCCTTATGAACTTCATCTAACATTTTCATATCAGGATTTTCAATGGTATGATACATTATGAAAACTATTAGAAATTCCACTATTGTTATTAAAGTAGCTTGAGGATAAATTCTTTGTATTATAGCAACGATAATTATAAGAAGAATAAATATATAAAGTGGTACAAATTTTTTATGTTCTATTATTTTTCTGTTTTTTATCATTGGAATAAACCATACATTTATACATATTGTAGAACACAAATATACAAAATTAACTGCCGGGCCTATAGCATAACCTTTTTCTGTCTGCAATGGTAATGCCATACACACAACAACGCATACTGCATAAATAGTGTATGATATGTTTCTTAATTTTTTATAATGTTCTAATTTTTTTTGCTTTTCTGTTGTATAGCATAAAACATAATTATATAGTGTCATAAACAATAAATACGTTATTAAATATATTAAATATGCTCTTGTAAAGATTATTGCGGGCAATGATGTTGGAGAAAATTTATTGCTCATATATATACACATCAATTCTAACATTAATCCAAGTAAATTTGAAAAAAGAATTTTTGAAAATATTTTTGCCTCGTTAGAGTTAATGTGTTTCCTGATGAAGTACATTATATTTAATGTTATTGATAATATAAGTGCATATAAAATTAAAAATTCAACATTCATAATAATTCTCCTATTGTCTTATACTACGATTATAACATTTATTTGTATTATTGTCCACATTAGAAAAGAGAGTAATTATTGTTTTACTCTCTTCTTTACATTTCTTGAAGTTTTTAAATACTCAGCACAATTAATACTATCTTCAGGTACTTTTTCTGCTAATAAAGGATTTGTATCCCTTTTACCACTTGGAGCTACAGGAAATGATGGTATTATTCTTAAGTATAACTTTTTTAATACTTCCAATGGGACACTATTAGCTAATCTATTCATAGCATTATTGATAACTTCTTCTTGTGATAATTTGCTTTGCCTTTGTAATTCGATATGACAAACATAAGAATCATCATTTGTTTTTAGAAGAACCGCTACCATAATATTTTTTATATCCTTTTCAATTATATCTTCAATTACGTAGTATGGTAATTCGGTTTTATCGGATAAAGTAATAAAACTATTTGGTCTTCCTTTCATTTTTATTCTTCCTTGATTATCTGTTTTATAGGAATAAGCACCTTGATTTAACCAAGTTTTCCCCTTACTATCTTTTACATATATGGAATCGTTTAATTTTGATTCGGTATATCCAAGCATATTACAAGGGCCATTTATTACTAATATTCCCGGTTTACCTATGGGACAATAATTTCCATCTTTATCTAAAACTTCCAGGTCAACAAAACTATGAGGAGTAAGCCCTAGACCATACTTTTTTACAATATTGCTAATCTTTTTTTCTTGTAATGATTTTAGTATTGTAACAAATACGCCACTACTTTCAGATGTTCCACCACCTATTGAAAATGTTACTAGTGATAGTGGATAAGGTAATTTATCGGTACCAAATTTATGCTTTTTTGATGTTGCATTATAATAATATTCTTCGCCAGGTGAACACTCTTCTCCTGTTACTGTTGGTAACATTAAAAAAGGCATATTAATATTTTTAAACTTTTCATCACAATTTAATTGATCACACAATTTTGTCCAAAATCCGGTTGATGCTGGTACAAAGTTAGGCTTGTTGATTAAAAGTGAATAAATAAAGAAGTCTCTATCATAATATGGTTCTAATGCTAAAGTACATTTTTCATATAATGTATCCGATATTGCACATGATAGTTCCATATGAGTATATGTGGGAATATGTCCTAAAACAGTCATATTTCTCATACTTGGTAATCCTGATACATCTGATTCTTTCCACCTAGATAATGTTATATAGCTTCTAGTAGAATGAATTACTCCTTTTGGACGGCCAGGGTCAGTTGTTCCGCTGGTATACGTTTGTATAAAAGGAGCATCAATCGAAACATTTTCTATTACTTCTCCTGTATAATCTTTTCCTATATTTGCAAATTCTTTAATACCAAATATTCTCTTTTGGCTTTGTTTTTTTAATTCACTAATGTTGTTTGTAAAATTATGACAAAATTTTGCTTCTATTTCTTGGTATGGATTGTATTTAACACTATTTTTGTCTATTGGTAGTGAATCATTAAGTGTAGGCATTATTATTTCTTCTATATTTGATTCATTTATTGCCTCATTTATTTGCACATAGTTTTTATTTGAAACAAATATATATTTGCTCTTTGTTTCATTTAATATTTCTTTTAAATACTCTTTATTAAACCAATCACCCACCACAACCAAATTGCAGCCTATAAAGCTAGCTCCAATCATTAAATAAACAAATTCTGGTATATTATCAACACAAATTGGAATTGTATCACCTTTTGTATATCCAATACTCTTTAATGATTTTGCATAATCATACGCTTCTGTAAACATCTTTTCATAAGAAATTTTATTTCCTCTATATAGCAATGATATAAGGTCTAAGTTTTCTTGATTTCTTCTAAAAATTTCTACAGCCCAAGATGTATTGTGGTTTTTTTCAATATCTGACAAGGCTTTTTGTGTCTTGGCATTTAGTTTTTTACCACTTATATATTTTTTTGCAGGCGTCATTGAAGACACCACTTCATTTACCTCTTCAATTATTTTAGAAATTTTTCTATTTTCCATATTAATTTAACTCCCCTCAAAATCAGCATTAGTGTATCATAAAAATACATATTTTTCAAGTGTTTTTACCAAAATTGTTCTTGATAGAGACCTAGGCTCTATCAAGCCACTTGAGACCTTAGGCTCAAGCGGAGATAAAAAAAGATATATAATACTGCACTATATATCTTTCTTAATAATTTCAGAATATCTTCTTGGATACTTTGAACTTGTCTCTTTTAGTTTTAAGTATTTAATTATAGTTCTAATACTATTTTATTTAGGTAAATTAAATATAACTCTAGATTCTTCTTTAATATCTAACTTATTATAGTAGTTAACTATATTTATTTCTTCATTTTCAGTATTAGCCTTCATTGCTATAAAATAACCATTTACCTTTACTAAAGGAATTCCATATTCTAACAAATGTTTTAATGGAGCTACTGCTCGTGCTGTCACTATATCAAATACTTCTCTATTTTTCTTAGAGTAATCTTCTACCCTAGTATTTATTATTGTTGCATTATCTAGATTCAAAGATTCTTTTACTATATTCAAAAAACGACATTTCTTACCATTTGCTTCTATTAAAGTTAATTGAGCATTAGGAAAACATATTGCTAATACTAAACCAGGAAAGCCTGCTCCTGAACCTAAATCACAAATACTCCGATTATCTATATTTACAACTTTTGTTATTGTTAGGCTATCATAAAAATGTTTTAAATATACTTCTTCTTCTTCAATTATTCTAGTTAAATTATACTTACTATTTTCTTCTTTTAGTATTTGATAGTATCTATCTAAACTATGTAATTCTTTATCAGTAAGAACTAATCCAAGCTCTTTTACTTTAATTATAAATTCTTCTTTAGACATTATAAAACTTCCTTAAATATACTAATAATATTGATATATCTGCCGGATTAACACCGCTAATACGTATAGCCTGAGCTATGTTTAATGGTCTTACTTCTTTTAATTTTTGTCTTGCTTCACTAGCTAGATTAGGTACTTTATCATAATCTATATCTAATGGTATTTGTTTTTCCTCATTTTTAAGCATCTTATCGGCTTCACGTTCTACTTTTTTGATATATCCTTCATATTTTATTTGTATTTCTGCTTCTTCAAGTACTTCTTTGGAATAATTTAGATTTAGATTAAATACTTTGTTTAGTTCTTCTAACTTGGCTGTTGGATTCTTTAGGTAATCATATACAGTAGTTGTTACTCTTCTCTTTTCATTATCCACAGTTATTTTTATTTCTTTTAATTTTTCTATTAATTCTAAAATATTTTGTTTCTTTTCTTTAAACTTTTGGTATTTTGCTCCTGTTACTAATCCAACATTATGGCCATACTCAGTTAATCTTAAGTCGCTATTGTCATGTCTTAGTAAAAGACGATATTCTGCTCGTGAAGTTAACATACGATATGGTTCTTTGGTTCCTTTAGTTACTAAATCATCTATTAATACTCCTATATAGGCTTCATTTCTCTTTAGTATTAATGGTTCTTTTCCTTCTAGTTTTAGACCGGCATTAATACCAGCGATTAATCCTTGACAAGCGGCTTCTTCATAACCGCTGGTGCCATTTATTTGGCCGGCAGTAAAGAGATTATTTAATACTTTAGTCTCTAAATTTGGTTTTATTTGTGTTGGATAGATAGCATCATACTCTATAGCATAGGCATATCTTAATATCTTAGCCTTCTCTAGGCCAGGAAGACTATGTACCATTTCTTCTTGGATATTTCTTGGCATACTTGTTGAAAATCCTTGAAGATAAATATCATCATAATACTTGCTTTCTGGTTCTAAGAATAACTGATGTCTTTCTTTATCACTAAATCTTACTATTTTATCTTCAATTGAAGGACAGTATCTTGGGCCTACTCCTGTTATGTCATTCAATCCACCATACATACTTGATTTATTTAGATTATCTAGAATTATTTTTTTAGTTTCTTCTGTTGTGTATATTAAATGACAGGGCTCCTGGTTATTTACATCATAAACTGGAGGATTAGTATGTGAGAATGTATAAGCTTCTTTGTCACCATCCTCTCTTTGTGTTTTAGTGAAGTCAATAGTACTTCTGTCAATTCTTGGTGGTGTTCCTGTTTTTAATCTTAGGATGTTAAAACCATATTTTTTTAAGTTGTCAGATAAATGCATAGATGGTCTTTCGTTATGGGGACCACTTCTGGTACGGGTGTCTCCTACTAGAATATCAGATTTTAAGTATGTTCCTGTTGTTAAGATAACAATGTTTGATATTATGTTTTCTCCTGTATCTAGTACTACACCATGGACTGTATTATCTTTGACAATTAGGTCTTCAACCATTCCTTCTTTGATAGAAAGATTCTTTTCACTTCTTAATACTTTTAACATTTCTCTAGGATATGTTATTTTATCTGCTTGGGCTCTTAATGATTTTACTGCGGGGCCTTTAGCATAATTTAACATCTTCATCTGAATAAGAGTTGCATCCGCCACCTCACCCATAGAGCCTCCTAGTGCATCTATTTCTCTTACAATTATTCCTTTTGCAGATCCGCCAATTGATGGATTACATGGCATTGTAGCTATGTTATTTATATTTCCTGTTACTAAAAGGGTTTTATGTCCTTTTCTAGAGGAAGCAAGGGCAGCTTCACATCCGGCGTGTCCTCCTCCTACTACTATTACTTCATAATTCATGTTATCACTCTACTTTCCTAAGCAAAATCTAGAAAATAATTCATCTAACAATTCATCTTTATATGTTGCTCCAATTACCTCACCAAGAGTATTCCATGCATCTCTTAGTCCTAGTTCTACTATATCTATTGGGCTATTATCATTTATTTCTTTAATAGTGCTATCTATTATAGTTAGTGATTTTTTTAATAATGATATAGTTCTAGCATTTGATAAATATGTTAAGTCATTAGATGAAAGCTCTCCTATATTGAATAGTTTTCTTATTCTGTCTTTTATTTTATCTATTCCAATATTTTCTTTTACTGATATTTCTATATAATCTCCTAATAATGATTTATCTAATTTACCTTCTAGGTCGATTTTATTTACCACAATTATTTTCTTTTTGTCTTTTAACTTGTTTAATAATTCTTTTTCTTCATCTGATAATTCTTCATTATTATTTAGTATAAATATTACTAAGTCTGACGAATCTATTATCTTTAGGCTTTTGGTGACTCCTAGCATCTCCACTAGGTCATCACTTTCTCTAATACCAGCAGTATCTGTTATATTTAAGGTTATTCCACCAAGGAAAATAGTTCCTTCTACTATGTCTCTTGTAGTCCCAGGAATATTTGTAACTATTGCTTTTTCTTCTTCAATAAGTGCATTTAGGAGACTACTTTTACCAACATTTGGCTTACCTATTATTCCTACTTTTATACCTTCTTTAATTACTTTACTGTCTTCAGATTTTTTGATAATATTTTCTAGTCTTTCTCTAAATTTTTTGATATTTGGAAGTACTTTATCATTAGTCATATCTTCAACATCTTCATATTCTGGATAGTCAATATTTACTTCAATATTACTGATAATTTGAACTAAATCACTGCGAAGACTTTTGATTAGATTAGATGTCTCACCAGTTAGTGTGTTTATTGATATTTTTCTGGCCGTTTCTGATTTTGATGATATTAAATCCATTGTAGCCTCTGCCTCAAGAAGATCTATTCTTCCATTTAAGAAGGCTCTTTTTGTAAATTCTCCTGGCTCTGCTAGTCTGGCACCATTATCTAGTAATAATTCTAAGACTTTATTAGTTGTTGCTATTCCACCATGACAATTTATTTCTACTACATCTTCTCTTGTAAATGTTTTTGGTGCTAGCATTACACTTACTAGAACTTCATCTATTTTTTCATTACCATCTTTAATATATCCATAATGAATAGTATGTGATGCCGCAGTTGTCAAATCTTTCGTAAACACTTTATTTGTTATTTTTAGTGCTTCTTCACCACTTAACCTTATTATTGATATTGCTCCTACTCCTGCAGTTGTTGATATGGCTGCGATTGTATCTTCCATAATACGCCTTCTTTCTCTGGTAGTATTTTATCACATTCTGTCTTAATTGTCATTTAATTTTTACAATATAAATTAAAAAAGAAAGTATTTTACACTTATTTACTTTCTTTTAATTTAATTACTACTTTTCTATTTGGCTCTTCACCAATTGATTCTGTATAAACATATTTGTCATCCGCTAGGACCTCGTGTACTATTCTTCTTTCATAAGAATTCATACTATCCATAGTTACTTCTGTTTTTGTTTTGTATGCTTCTCTTGCTAGTTTTTTAGCTAAGTACTCAATACTTCTTGCTCTTTTTTCTTTATAATTTCCAACATCAATAATAATTGATAATGGCTCTTTTAATTTTGAATTTACCATTTGTCTTATTAGTAATTGAAGAGCAGCAACATTCTTACCATTTTTACCAATAAGAATAGCATTGTTTTCAGAGAATATTGTAACTGAAATACTTTTTTCTCTTCTTTTTACTTCAAGATTTGATTTAGCTCCCATTAACTCAGTTATTTTATTTAATGTATCTTTGATAAATGAAATTATTTCTTTTATATTTAATACTTCTATTTTAACATTCTTCTTTAGCAAACTACTTTTATCTTCAACATTATTTACTATTAAATCGTCTTCAGATATATTTAGTTCATATAGTGCAAGGTTAATTGCCTGCTCCTGTGTTTTTCCTTCAAAATAATACTTATTCATTACTTCTTTGCCTTCTTTCTTTCAACAATCAAGTTTTGAGCCACTGTAAATAATGATGATGCTATCCAATATAAACCAAGGGCTACAGGTAAGCTAAATGAAGCCACAACTATCATGGCAAGCATAATATATATTGTACTTTTCATTTTTTTGGCCATTCCAGTTTGATCTTTTAATGTTTTTCTAAATGATAGATATGATGTTGCAAGAATAATAACAAATAGTAGTACATATAGATACCATGTCTTTGACATTATTCCGTGTGATATTGTAGTTCCCATATCTAACTTGAAGAATTTATTTTCAAATATTACCGGAGTTCTATTTATTGCTTCAAGAAATGCAAATAATAATGGTATTTGAATGAATGATAGTAAACAACTTGATAATGGATTTATTTTATTTTTTTGATAAATTACCATCATTTCTTGTGCTTTCATCTTTTGATCTTCTTCACTTGTTTTATCTTTATATTTCTTTTCTAATTTTTCTAATTGTGGCTGAACTTCTTTCATTTTTTCTGACTGCATTGCAGTTTTTCTAGTAAATGGATATAGTATTAATCTTATTACTAAGCAAGATAAAATAATTGCAAATCCATTTGCTAACCCTTTACTTAGACCTGTTTTACCTAAAAGTACGCCAATATTTATGATTACCCAAGCAAGCGGTTTTACAAATACTGTTGTCCATAGTCCTTCATACTCAGAAAAAGGTTTAAAGTTTTCACAACTTGGTAGTTTATCAACATCAACTTTATTTTCTTTGTATAGTTCTATTACATCTTTATTTGTAGGTTTACAAAGAATATTTTCAGTTAATGCTTTACCAGTTTCTTCATATTTTACAGCCTTTTTATCTTCTCCTGTTAATGTTTTAGTACATCCTGTTAACATAACTAAACTTAGGATAATTAGTACTATTTTAAATATTTTTTTTCCTTGTTTCAAATTAATCACCCATACTTAGTAGTTTTAACAATTCCTTTTCCATGTCTTGGTATGTTAAATCTACTATGCCTTTCTTAACAATTATAACATAGTCATAGCCTTTTTGCACTATATTTTTATTATTATCAATAATGTTTTTTACCCTTCTCTTTATTTTATTACGTATTACCGCTGTTCCTGTCTTTTTTGGAATAGTAATACCATATTTATTTTCATCACCGGTTTTACGGTAATATATACTAAAATATTTGCTTCTTCTGTAAATATTAGTATTAATTATTTCAGTATATTCCCTTGATGATTTGATTATTTCTATCTTCTTCATATTAAATTAGATATAAAAAAATAAAAAAGAAAACAAAATTATGCACATAATTTTTTTCTTTTTTTATTTCTTCTACTTTTTAAAACATTACCTTTAATTCTAGCAAAGAAACCATGTTTTTTAGCTTTTTTTCTGTTATTAGGTTGATAAGTTCTTTTCATTATATAATACACCTCCAAGTCAAATGCTACTTTATTATATAGTTTTATTTTGTTTATGTCAAGAAATTTTAATGATTTTGTTCATCATTAACATCATTTTCTCTAGTTAATATTTTTATTATTCTTGTTTCTCTATCACCATAAGCTTTGTTTTCCTCTTGTAATCTTTGATTATCTTCTTGTAATTTTTTATTTTCCTGTACTAGTTTTTCATTAACACTAATTGCTGCGGCAAGTTCAGTTTGAATTTTTATAAATTCTTCACGTAGTTTATCGCGTTCTTCTTTAGTTTTTTTTGCATATATATTTGCTCCCTCTGATGTTAATTCTTTTTCTAATGATAAATTATATGCATTTATCATACTAATCATACTTTCAGATAATGTTACATTCTTTTCTTGTAATTTTGATAAATTTACTGGGCATTTATTTTGCATTGTATTTGATATAAATGTCAAAATATCATCTAACTCTTTACTGAAGTTATATAATTTACTAAATTTTTCTAGTATGAACATATAATCTTTACCAACTTCTACTGTGGCATCATATTCTTCACTATAAGCATTAAGTGCTTTTACTTTTTTTATTTTTTCTTCATTATTGTAGAATATTTTTTTGCTTTCTCCATATTCATTTCCTAACATTATTGTCGATAATGTAGTTATGTGCTGATTAGTGAGTAATTGACCTAAAAATTCTTTAGATTCTTTGTCATTTAAATCAATAATTCTATTAGTCATTGGTTGGTAATATCTGCCCTCTTTTTTAAGCCCTAAGATTAATAGTCCGTCTGTCTTCCCATAGCATATATAGTAATCTCCTTCAAGCTGTTGTTTGCCAGTTATAAAACTATATTCTTTAATGTAAGAACATATAAATTCAATACTATTTATATCATTTATTCCACAATTATTCATAAAATTATCTGCCTTATCATCTGCATAAGGTGAAATAAATGAACTATATGTTAAATGTCCATCACTAACTAACTTACATATTTTATATGGGTCCGCACATATTTCTTCAAGTATTTCATAACTGCTTTTACCCTTTAATAATTTTGTTGATTTTAAATACTCTGTTTTAATACCCAATAAATGGGCTATTGTTTGTTTTGGAAAAATAACATTAATCCTTTCTCCATTGGCAAGATATAACTTATATACTTTATCGTCAAAATTCCTTTTTCTGTACCAATCTAAACAAGTTTTTATTTTTTCCACTAGATTTTCAAATTCACTTTTGTTTTTTATATCTTTTATTATAAATATTTCCCCCTCATTTCGGCTATGTATTCTAACATAATTATTATTTCTTGTCAAATAATCATTATGACTTACTAATAAATAATGGTGTTTTTATATAATATGCTGTAATATTTGTTAAATTTAAAACTAAAAATTATTTTTCTGAAGACCTTAGGCTTCAGAAAACACTGAGTAACGAAGTACGAAGTGAAATAAATACAAAAAACCACTTCCTTTTTTCGATATTTTTTGATACAATTATATTTGAGGAAAATAAGGTGACATTATATGGGAAAAATTATAGCAATCGTAAACCAAAAAGGTGGAGTAGGTAAAACTACTACTAGTATTAATTTAGCTGCTTCACTTGGTGTTTTAAATAAAAAAGTATTACTTGTAGATTTAGATCCACAGGGAAATGCGACTACTGGAGTTGGAATAAATAAAGGCGATATATCTAGTAGTATATATGAAGTACTTACCATGAAGAAATCTATTTCTGATTCAATAATCAAAACTAAAAGTAAGAATTTATCTTTACTTCCTGCTTATCTTAATTTAGCAGGAGTAGATATGGAACTTATTGAATTAGAAAGAAGGGCTAAAGAAACTGGAGCTAAGTTCAATAGGGTAACAAGGTTAAAGGATGAGCTATCCAAGGTAAAAGATAATTATGACTTTATATTTATTGACTGTCCACCATCTCTTGGTATTCTTACCACTAATGCATTAGCCGCTGCTGACTCTGTGTTAATTCCTGTTCAGTGTGAATACTTTGCTCTTGAAGGTATTATGCAGCTTATTAATACAATAATGCTAGCGCAAAGAAAAGTTAATCCTAATTTAGATATTGAAGGAGTTCTTCTTACGATGTTTTCTAATACTAATTTAGGAATTGAAGTTATTGAAAGTATAAAAGGATTTTTTAAAGAGAGAGTGTATGATACAATCATTCCAAGACTAGTAAGGCTTGCAGAGGCTCCTAGCCATGGCAAACCAATACTTGAATATGAACCTAGAAATAAAGGCACTATAGCATATCTAAATTTAGCTAAGGAGGTTATAGATAGAAATGGAACAAAAGAAGAAAGCGTTGGGTAGGGGACTTGAAGAACTATTTTCAACAGAGGTTCTTGATTTTGATACTTTTGAAAGTAATATAATGGAAAATGCTACTACTAATGAAATTCAAGATATTCCTATTAATGAAATTAGACCAAATCCTTATCAGCCCAGAAAGAGTTTTAATGAAGAGGCTTTAAGAGAGCTATCTGAATCAATTAAAAACCATGGCGTATTTCAGCCCATTATTGTTAAAAAGGGAATTCGTGGTTATGATTTAATAGCAGGCGAAAGAAGGCTTAGAGCCAGTAAAATGGCAGGATTAGATAAAATACCCGCTATTGTAAAAGATTTTTCTGATGATGAAATGAGAGAAATCGCACTACTAGAAAATATTCAAAGGGAGAATCTTACCGCTATTGAACTTGCTTGGGCCTATAAGGGAATTATTGATAACTTGGATATTAGGCAAGAGGATCTTGCACTTAGAATAGGAAAGAGTAGAAGTCATATTACCAATACTTTAGGGCTACTAAATCTACCGGAAGAAGTTCAAAAAATGATTTTAAATGGTGAACTTTCTATGGGGCATGCTAGGGTTTTATCTAAAATGGAAGATGAGAGTAAAATTACTGGTTTAGCTAAAAAAATTATCAACGAGGGTCTTAGTGTCCATGAAATTGAAGAAATAAGTAAGGATGAAGAAATTAAAAAGAGAGTTCCTATAACCAGAAGAGAAAGAAATACTGATTATACCAACATAGAAAATGAACTTAAAGACATACTTGGTACTAAAGTTAAAGTGGATAATAAAAAAATAAATATATATTTTGAAAATGTTAATGATTTAAATAGAATACTAGAAATTATGAATATTGAAATTAAGTAGAGAAATCTACTTTTTTATTTTTATTTTAGGTATTTATTTGTAGTTAACTATATAGTTGGTAGGAGTATTTTTCTATTAAAATTCAATTTTTAAATTTTTATAATATTAATTAGTGTTATGATTATCTTGCTTGCAGTAAAGTTCAACTTAGGAGAATTTTTTATCGATTTTTGTCTTACTAATTTGTTTGCAAAATCATCGGGCAGTATATTATAATATTCTTGTAAGAAGGAACAGAAAAGTGAGGTGGCAAGGATGCAAGGAAGAGTTAAGTGGTTCAATAATGACAAAGGCTATGGATTTATTGACAATCCAAATAGTGAAGATATTTTCGTTCATTATTCTGCAATTAAACAAGATGGTTACAAAACATTATCTGAAGGACAAATAGTTGAATTTGATCTTATCGAAACTGCTAAAGGATTACAAGCAATTAATGTTCTAACAGTTACTAATGTAAGGGCTTAAATTATTATATAAGACAGCTTAGAAGTACTTAATAGCTATCTTATTTTTTTATTATGAGGTGTTTATGAAATATTTAAAATCACTTATTTTTGCTTTTAAAGAGATATTTATAATGTTTATTTTGCAATATGCTGTACTTATTGCTTGTATTGTTTGCTTAGGCAAAGATAGGTCTATTGTAATTGGTACTATACTTGTTTGTGCTGTTGAAATTTTGTATGTAATTTTTAAACTTAAAAATGGTAAACCTGCTATTGGAAAACATAATCTTTTTCCTTATGCATTAATGGGTATTGGCATTACTACTAGTTACAATATGCTTTTATTTGCAATGGGACTGGGTAATAATGTTATGGTGGATATGAATATTTTTCTTAACATTTTAGCTTCTGGAATTGTGGGGCCTATATTTGAAGAGATTTTGTTTAGGTATAGTTTTGTTAATAGTTTGAAAAAATTTAATAGTCAAAAAATGGTAATTTTTATTTCCTCTTTAGTATTTGCTATCTGTCATACAGGAATTACTACTTGTATATATGCTTTTATTATTGGTATGGTTAATGCATATTTATATTTAAAAAAGAAAGATATTTTAATACCTATTGTTATTCATATGTCTGCGAACATCTTTGTAAATATTTTGAATAGTTATAATTTATATGTCTTGGTAATAGGTATTTTCTTGGTTATTCTTAGCACTATTATTATTAGAATTAGTAAAGACTAGTTCAAGATATATTCTTTATGATAGATTCTGCTATCACTGGAGTATTCTATATAGTAACCATTATCTTTTTTACAGATTATTACTCCAATAGTTTTATCTTGATTTATAGTTTTAATATTTTTATCTACATAGTTCATATAGACCTCAATTTGGCCAATATGTTCTTTTTTTAATTCTGTTACTTTTAGTTCTATTACTACAAAGCAATTATAAGTATAATTAAATAATAATAAATCTATATAATTATAGGTATTTCCTATTTTAATTTTGTATTCACTTTTAATAAAAGAGAATCCAGTTCCTAATTCTAATAAGAATTTTTCTATATCTTCAAGTATTAATTTTTGTAATATTTTTTCTGTTATATGTTCTTTATCTACATTATATTTATTTCTTATGATTATAGGATTTTTTATAAAATCACTTACTACTGTTTCTTCTTTATTTATTAACTTTAATTTAGTTTTATCATCTAGTCTTTGATACTCTTTAGACTTTATTTTTCCCCTAAGTTGTCTATAAGACAAATTTTGTTCTATAGAAATACTTATATAATAATTTATTTCATTTATATTATTAATTGGTAAAATTGCTAAAATATGCGACCAACTCAATTGGTGTGGCAGTGCTACACCTTTTTCAACAATTAAGTAAAATTGTCTCATTCTTTTCAAATTTGATATTCCGTATCCGCTACCGATTTCAATAGTCAATTTTCTAGAATATTCTTTTATTATTCCTTCGCCATAATGTTTTCCTGCTTCACTTAGCAACTTACCTACATTGTAATATACACTAAGTTCATTTCTATTCTTTGAATAATCTTTTACTCTTTTATATATCTCATTATTTATTAGTTCGTTTTTTATTTCATTATAATAATTACAGTTTAGCATATTAATTGCCTCCCGATGAGTACATTATCATATAAATGTTATTAGGTCAAATAGCTTAAAATAAGGTTTTATTGCCATTTTTGGTATTAAAAATTTGTTTTGGAAAACTTATTGTATTCAAAATCTTCTTTCGAGGCTTTTTTTGTCTTTAATTTATTATTAAATTTTTTTTAAATTTTACACTTAAGTATGTAAATATATTTATTTTGATAATATTTTTTAGTAAAAAATGTCCTGTAAAACATATTTATTTTTCCTTTACTTTTAGTTCTTTTTATTATACAATAATGTTGAGGAAGGATTGGTTTTATGGGAAAGTATAATTTGGTACCTGCGGATACTTATGTTGTAGTAAATAAAACTATTCTTCATAATGAGGATAGGAAAATTATAACCAGTTTATATCTTCCTATTATTGGTACTGATGCTGTTATGTTATACTTTACTTTATGGGCTGATTTGGATAATTCAGAAATATTAAGCAGTGAGTTTTCACATCAAAAATTAGTGTCTTCACTTAGAATAACTATTAATGAATTACAAACTTCTTTTGATAAACTCGAGGCTATAGGACTTATTAAAGCATTTATTAAAGAAGGAAATGTTAATAATTATATATATGAAATTTTTAGTCCTGTTAGTGCTAGTGAATTTTTATCTCATCCAATACTTAATATTGTCTTATATAGTAATGTTGGCAAGAGAGAATATGATAATTTAGTTAAAGCATTTAAAATACCAAGATTAAATACCTCTAATTATAAAGATATTACTAAAAGCTTTAATGATGTCTTTGAAAGTACTAGTATGACATCTTATGACTTATCACTTGAGGATATTAGAAAGTATAATAAGCTTAAACTTAATATTAATAGTAATTTTGACTTTAATTTTCTTATTAGTTCAATGCCAAAAAATCTAGATACTAGTAAAATGTTCTCTAAAGACATTAAAGAGCTTATTATTAACCTTTCATTTATATATGATATTGATGCTATTAAAATGGCTAATATTGTTAAAGTTTCACTTAATGATAATGGTACTATTAATCGTGAAAGTTTAAGAAAAAATTCAAGAAACTTTTATCAGTTTAGTAATGGTGGATTACTTCCTACAATTATAGATAATAATCAACCCGAATACTTAAGAAAACCGATTGGTGATACTTCAAGAAGAGCTAAAATGATATATACATTTGAAACCATTTCTCCAAGAGAACTTTTAATAAATAAAAATAATGGTAATGAACCTACGCGTAGAGATTTAAAATTAATTGAAGATTTACTTGTTGATTATAAATTAAAACCTGGAGTAGTTAATGTTCTACTTGACTATGCAATTAATGTAAATAATAAGAAATTAACGAGAGGATTCGTTGAAACAATTGCTGGTGAGTGGCAAAGAAAAGGTATTGAAACAGTAGAGGATGCAATGAATAATTGTGAAAAAGTACATAAAAAATCTTCAAAAAGAAATTATAAAGATGATAATGTTAATATGAAAACTCCTGATTGGTTTGATAAAGAAATAAATAAATCTAATGTTTCTGATGGTGAAGAAAATCAATTAGAAGAACTATTAAAGGAGTATAAATAATGAAAGAAATAAAAGATGTTATTCAAAATAATTATAGATTTAATAATATAGATTTAGAGAGAAATTTTGATAATGAAATGGAAGATGATACATTTAAAAAAATTGTAAGTAAAATTAAACTTCCTAAAGATGAAGTAATGAAATATACCTCTTTAATTAAAGATTCTTCTTTGGAACTTAAAAACTGTGCTAATTGTAAAAATATTATGGAATGTAAAAATTCTGTTGTTGGTCATGTCTACTATCCTGAAGCACAAGAAGAAAATATAGTATTTTCCTATGTACCTTGTAAATATAAGAAAAAACTTGATAAAGATACAGAATATCAAAATAATATTAGTTTGTTTGATATGCCAAAGGCTATTCTTGAGGCTTCAATGAAGAATATTTATACTGATGATAAGAATAGACTTGATGCTATTAAATGGCTTACAACTTTTATTAAAAAATATGAAAATAATGAGAATTGTAAAGGTTTATATTTAGCAGGTAACTTTGGATGTGGTAAAACTTATTTGATTAGTGCTATGTTTAATGAACTGGCCAAAAAAGGTGTTAAATCAGTTACTGTTTATTATCCAGAGTTTTTAAGAGAATTAAAGGGAAGATTTGGAGAGGATTATAACGAAGTATTCAATAAAGTTAGAAAGGCTCCTTTACTTCTTTTAGATGATATTGGAGCAGAAACAGTTACTAATTGGAATAGAGATGAAATACTAGGTAGCCTCCTGCAATATAGAATGCAAGAGGGACTGCCAACATTCTTTACTTCAAATAACACAATTAAAGAACTTGAAGAACATCTTATTGGAAGCGATAGTGAAGGTAGAGTAAAATCTAGAAGAATAATTGAAAGAATAAAATATTTAACTGATGAAATAATAATGGTAGCGGAAAATAGAAGAAAGTGAGGATAATGTATGGAAGGTAATAATTATGGATTTAAATTTGATCCAAATAAAATTGAAAAAAGTTTTGATAATGGAAGCAAGTTAAGTATTGAAAATGATGGTGGAGAATTAAATATGTCTCCGGATAGAAGATATGTTACTGCGAATAATCCAAATAAAAAGGAAAGTAATAAAAAATTAGTTAGAGTACTAAAGAAAAATGTTACTACTGATGATAGACTTGGACCTGAAGTAGTTAGTCCTGGCAATAAGGGATTTGCTAGTGTTATTGGGCTTGCTGCTTTAATTGCAGTTGCTGGTGTTATAATTGCATTTATTACACTAAAATACTAAATTACAAATAATTAGGGAGGGATAGTCATGTTATATGCTTTAGATGTTAAAACTAGTTATTCTATGTTAAGTAGTTTAATTAAAATAGATGATTTAACAGAAAAGGCTAAAGAACTTGGCTATTTTTCTTTAGCCATAACTGATACAAATAATATGTTTGGAACTTATGAATTTTATTTATCATGCATAAAGAAAGGCATTAAACCTATTATTGGTATTAAATTAGAATACAATGAAAATAAATTTATTTTACTGGCTAAAAATAATGACGGATATAGGAATCTAATTAAAATCTCTACGCTCATCTCAGAGGGTAATATTGATAATGATATTTTAATTAAGTATGCTGATAATTTAATATTAATTATGCCTTATAGTAGTTATAATAGTGAAATTATTTCTATATATAAAGAATATTTTGTGGGTTACTCTAATATAGAAGAGCGAAATAATATTAAAGATAAAGCTGTATTTGTTAATGATGTTAGTTATTTGGAGAAAGATGATTATAAATACTTAGACTACCTTATAATGATTAAAGAAGAAAAGAAGTTAGGTGAATTTGAACTTAATACATTTAAAGGTAAATATTTATTTGATAAAGATGAATTTGAACTTATTACTGATGATGTGGTTAGAAATAATATGAAGTATATTAGTAACTCTTGTAATGTTACTTTAGAATATACTCCTGATTTGCTTCCTATATATGACAAAGATATAAATCCTAATGAATTTCTTAGAAATTTAGCATATAAAGGTATTAAAAGGAGACTTAATGATGATGTCATTGATAAATATATAGAAAGATTAGATTATGAACTATCCGTTATTGAAAAGATGGGATTTAGTGATTACTTCTTAGTTGTATGGGATTATGTTAAGTATGCTAAATTTAATAATATTTTAGTAGGTCCCGGAAGAGGTAGTGCTGCGGGTAGCTTAGTATCTTATGCTATTGGTATTACTGATGTCGATCCTATTAAATATGATTTATTATTTGAAAGATTTTTAAATCCAGAAAGAGTTACTATGCCCGATATTGATGTTGATTTTGATAGCGAAAAAAAAAATTTAGTTACTGAATATGTTACTAAAAAGTATGGTGAAAAACACGCTATTGGAATTATTACTTTTAATACATTAGGTGCGAAACAAGTAATTAGAGATTTGGCTAGATGTATGGATATTAGTCTTCCAATTACTGATGATATCTGTAAATCTATTACTAGTAAAGATTTATTAAGTTCTTATATCGAAGGTAGTAAATTTCATAGATTAATCAATTCAAAAAGAGAATTTAAGATGTTATATGAAATAGGCAAACATTTAGAAGGACTACCTAGACATATATCTATTCATGCTGCAGGTATTGTAATGAGTAGAAGACCAATAGATGAAATTATTCCTTTATATAAAAACCCTGTTGGTATATATACTACTGCTTATTCTAAAGATTACTTGGAACCTTTAGGCCTCTTAAAAATGGACTTTCTTGGTATTGATAATTTAACTTTAATAAGTAATGTTATTGACGAAATAAGAGAAAAAGAAAAAATTAATATTACTTTTGAAAGAATACCCGATAATGATAAAAAGGCTCTTGATATCTTTTATAATGTTGATACTGATGGTATATTTCAGTTTGAATCTCCTGGTATGAAGAGGTTCTTAGAAAAGTTAAAGATAACTTCTTTTGATGATATTGTACTTGCCCTTGCTTTGTATAGACCTGGTCCTATGGATAATATTGATACTTTTATCAGAAGAAGAAATAATGAAGAAAAAATTACTTATATTCATCCTGACTTAGAGCCTATATTAAAAGGAACTTATGGTATTATAGTATATCAAGAGCAAATAATGCAGATAGCAAGATTAATGGCGGGTTATTCTTTTGGCGAAGCCGATATCTTAAGAAGAGCTATGTCTAAAAAGAAAGAAGAAATTCTTTTAAAAGAAAAACCAAAATTTATAAAGGGCTGTTTAAGCAATGGATATGATGAGAATGTAGCTTCTTCGGTATATGATTTGATACTTAAGTTTGCTAATTATGGATTTAATAAATCACACTCAGTAGCATACGCTATTACCTCCTATAGAATGGCTTTTATAAAAGCATACTTTCCTAAATATTTTATAAGTGCAATATTATCTAACTCTATTGGTAATGATATTAAAACTAATATTTATATTAATAGAGCAAGAAAATCAAATATTAAGATATTACCACCAGATATTAATTTAAGTACTAGTAAATACTATGTTGATGGTAATAATATAAGATGTCCTTTATCAATTATTAAAAGTGTTGGTACCGTAAGTAGTAATGATATAATTAAAGAAAGAGAAAAAGGACAGTTTACTGATTTTAGTGACTTTGTACTTAGAATGAATGGTACTTCAGTTAATACAAGAGTTATAACTAACTTAATTAATGCTGGAGCAATTAACTTAGGATATAATAGAAGAACTTTAATAGAAAACTTAGATAATGTTTTAAATTATGCAGATATTGCAAAAGACTCTGGAATGATTGAGGTTGAAAAACCATATATTTTAGAATATGATGAATATTCCAAGAAAGATATTATGGATAATGAGTTAAAAACTATCGGATTTTATTTAACTGAGCATCCAACCTCAAAATATCGTGAAGAAAGTAGTATTAGTTCTCTTAATATCAATAATTACTTTGATAAAAATATTAATATCATTATTTTAATAAAAAGAATAAGAGAAACTACTACAAAAAATAATGATGTTATGGCCTTTATCACAGGTGAAGACGAATTTGGTGAAATTCCTTTAACTATATTTCCTACTACATATAAAAGATTTAATAATATAGAAGAAGGTAATATTGTCAAGGTATTTGGTAGAGTAGAAAGAAGATTTGATAAATACCAAGTTATTGTTAATAATATACAAATAATAGAATAGGAGGATAATGTTATGAAAGGTAAATTTATAGTTATATCAGGTCCTGGTGGTGTTGGTAAAGATACTATTGCTAAAGAGTTAGTAAATAAAGGAATTGCCATCTATTCAGTATCTATGACTACGAGAAAGAAAAGAAGTAATGAAATAGATGGTAAAGATTATTTCTTCGTAGACATTAATACTTTTGAAAATAATATTAAAGATGGTAAAATACTAGAATATACTTTATTTAATGGTAATTATTATGGTACTCCTAGTGAATTTATATTTAATAATCTTGAAAAAGGTACTAATGTAATCGGAGTACTAGATATTAAAGGTGTATTAAATGTAGAAAAAATATATCCTGAAGCTATTAGTATATTTATTATGCCACCATCTTTTGAAGAACTAGAAAAGAGAATTAGAAATAGAAATACTGATTCTGAAGAAGTTATTAAAGAAAGATTAGAGATAGCTAAAGATGAAATTAAATGCAAAGATAAATATGATTATGTAGTTATCAACAATACTGTAGATAAAGCAGTAGAGGAAATAATTCAAATTATTAAAAATGAAAAAAATATATGCAATTAATAAAGATTATTAAAACTATATTTAGGAGATGATTCACTATGAAAAATATATATTATCATATCACTTCAATTAACAAATTACATACAGGTGATGTTATTGAATTTGGGAAAGAATATAATAACTTCTATAAAGAAATGGTTAATATTAAACATTATAATAGTTCTGGAAAAGACGCTAATGATGTTTTGATAGATTTATTTAATAATAAAAATCTGGTTTTTAAATCAATTAATGACTTAAAGACTGTTCTAAACACTGTAAATGATGATGCTTTTATATTAAGAGAACTTGTTTTTGAACATATAAGAAAATGCTATTTTCCTGAATGTCCCTCTAGATTTAAATGTATGTATGTCTTAAAAGACAAAGATGAAGTAAATGGTTGGTTAGAAATTTTTAAAAGAATTAATAGAAAACCTCTTCAAATTGTTAAATTAGAACTTGAAGGTGATGTTTTTGAAGGAAATGCTAGTTTAATTCTTAGACAAAGTAATTCCATCAATGATAAAATTATACAGGCTAAAAATTATTGGTCTGGGGATAAAACAAACCTTATATCAGAATATTTATTTGTTGGGAAAGCAAAAGTTCTTGAGGTTACTGATATAAATGAATAAACTTTACTTTAGAGACTTAATGGCTCTAAAGTATTTTTTTAGACTACAAGCTAAAAAAACATCGAGCAACGAAGTGTGAGATGAAATAAATACTATAAATTTACTTGAAAAATGTAGTATTTTAGTATATACTTATATTAACTTTATGAAGTGGGAGGAATATTATGAAAAGTAGTAGGATAATGAAGATATTTGAACAATATGTTAGAAAGTATGATATGAATAATATTAATATTAAAGCAAGATATTTTCACTCATTAAAAGTTATGGAAATAGTTAAAGATTTAGCTACTGAACTTGGTATATTTACCGAAGAAGAGATAGCGGTCTGTGAACTTATTGGTCTATTCCATGAAATAGGTAATTTTTCTAGTACTCCTAATTATCATATAGATGAAGACAATGAAGATTCTAGTAATAAAGCTATTGATGTACTATTTAATAAAGGACTAATCAGAGAAATAAGTAAAGATAAGACTTATGATAATGTCATTAAAATAGCATTATTTGCTTATGATAAAAATGGTTTTCCTGATAATATAGATGAGAAAACTAAACATGTATGCGCTATTATTAAAGATGCTCATAATTTAGATTCTTTTAGATTATTTGTTAATTATCCTTATGTTGACACAAGAATTAGTAGTTATCCTAATAATTTGGTATATGAAGATTTTACTAAATTTAAAACTATTAGTCCTAGAGTTACTGATAATGCTTCAGATACTGTTCTTATGGTATTATCAAAAATGTATGCTTTTAATTACAAATATTCCTATTACTTATTAAAAGAAAATAATTATGTTGCTAAAATATTTGATAGTCTTACTTTTGATAATAAAGAAATTGAAGACTTTTATAAAAAAATATTTATGGTACTTAATAATTATATAGATAAAAGGATTGGTGTTTATAATGCTTGATAAAAAATATGATCATTTAATGGTAGAAAAAGATAAATATGAAATGTGGAAAAATAATGGTTATTTTACTGGTGGTAAAGATTTAAGTAAAGAACCATTCTGTATAGTAATTCCACCTCCTAATGTAACTGGTAAATTGCATTTAGGACACGCTTGGGATACCTCTATTCAAGATATTCTAATTAGATATAAGAAAATGAAGGGCTTTGATGCTATGTGGGTTCCTGGTATGGATCATGCTGGTATTGCTACTCAGGCTAAAATTGATAAGAAACTTAGAAGTGAAGGAATTAATCCTAGAGAAATGGATAGAGAAGAATGGCTTAAAGTAGCTTGGGCTTGGAAAGATGAATATGCAGAAAATATTCATAGTCAGTGGGCAAAACTTGGTCTTGCTCTAGATTATACTAAAGAAAGATTTACTTTAGATGAAGGTTTATCTAAGGCTGTTAGAGAAGTCTTTGTTACTCTATATAACAAAGGTTTAATTTATAGGGGAGAAAGAATTATTAACTGGGATCCTATGGCTATGACAGCTTTAAGTACTGAAGAAGTTATTTATAAAGATGTAGAAGGTGCCTTTTATCATATTAAGTATTATCTAGAAGATAGTGATGAATATTTGGAAGTAGCTACGACTAGACCAGAAACTTTATTTGGAGATACTGCTGTTGCTGTTAATCCGGATGATGAAAGATACAAAAAATATATAGGTAAAAAAGTTATACTTCCTATAGTTAATAAGAAAATTCCTGTAATAGGAGACTATCATGCTGATATGGAATTTGGTACAGGTGTAGTTAAAATTACTCCTGCTCATGATCCTAATGACTTTGAAGTTGGTAATAGACATAATCTAGAGAGAATTGTAGTTATGAATAAGGATGCTACGATGAATGAAAATGCTGGCTCTTATGCTGGTATGGATAGATTTGCCTGCAGGGAAAAGCTTGTTAAAGATTTAGAAGAGGCTGGCCTACTAATTAGTATTGAGCCAATTAATCATAATGTTGGTTTTTCAGAAAGAACTGATGTTATGATTGAACCTTACTTATCTAAACAATGGTTTATTAAGATGAGACCACTTGCAGATGCAGTACTTGCTAATCAAAAAAATAAAGATACTAAAGTTAACTTTGTCCCTGAAAGATATGAAAAGATTATGAATCACTGGATGGAAATAACTTATGACTGGTGTATTTCTAGACAGCTTTGGTGGGGGCACAGAATTCCTGCTTGGTATAAAGATGATGAAGTATATGTTGGTATGGATGCTCCTGAAGGAGAAGGTTGGGTACAAGATCCCGATGTACTTGATACTTGGTTCTCTTCAGCATTATGGCCTTTTAGTACACTTGGATGGCCTGATAATACTGACTTATTAAAAAGATATTATCCTAACAGTGTACTAGTTACTGGATATGATATTATTCCATTCTGGGTTAATAGAATGACCTTCCAAGGACTTGAATTTCTTCATAAGAGACCATTTAAAGATTGTTTAATACATGGTCTTATCAGAGATAAACAAGGCAGAAAAATGAGTAAGAGCCTTGGTAATGGTATAGATCCTATGGATGTTATTGAAGAATATGGTGCTGACTCACTAAGATTTTTCTTAACTACTAGTACTGCTTCTGGAATGGATTTAAGATATGATGAAGAAAAAGTTAAATCTACTTGGAACTTTATTAACAAAGTATGGAATGCATCAAGATTTGTATTAATGAAGTTAGATGGATTTAAAGAAGAAGATTATACTTTAGATAATTTAAAAGTAGAAGATAAATGGATACTTGATAAACTTAATAGTACTATTAAAGATGTTACTAAGTATATGGATAAATATGACTTTAATTTAGCAGGGTCCGCTATATACGAATTTGCATGGAGTTACTTCTGTGACAAGTATATTGAGTTATCTAAGTTCTATGATGATAATACAACAAAAAGTGTATTACTTAGAGTACTTACTGATATAGTAAAAATGTTGCATCCATTTATGCCTTATGTTACTGAAGAAATATATTCAATGCTACCTATTAAAGAGACTGAATCTATTATGATGAGTAGTTATCCAGAATATGATAAAAATATGGTATCTGCTACTAATATTGATACAGTACTTGAATTTATTACTATGTTTAGAAATAAAAAGGCGGAGCTTGGTATAGGTAGTGATTACAAAGTATATATTAAATGTAATAATGATGTAGATAAACAAATTATTATTAATATGTTAAAACTTAATGATAAGATTACTGATAATAGTGATAATTATACTGATAAAGTAGAATATAATGGAATAGAGATAGATATTTTCTTTGATAATAGTAAAAATGTTAAAGAACAAGAAGAAAAATTATTAAAAGAAAAGGAATCTCTAGAGAAATCTATTGAAAGAAGAGAAAAATTACTTAGTAATGAAAATTATGTAAGTAAAGCTCCTTCGAGTATAGTAGAAAAAGAAAGAGAAGATTTGAAGAAAGAAAAAGAATTACTAAATAGTTTACTTAATAAATTTACAAAATAATTTTTATATGATAAAATTACTTTAGTTGTGAAAGGAGTGAATATATATGGCTAAGTTTTGTTCTAATTGTGGTGCTGAATTAAATGAAGAACAAGAAATTTGTTTGAAGTGTGGTGTCAGAGTTAAAAATAGTAATACTAAAAATACTGATCCAAATGCTAAATCTAAAATGGCTGCTGGATTACTTGGTATATTTTTAGGTCAATGGGGAGTGCACAACTTTTACCTAGGTTATACCGGAAAAGCAGTAGCCCAATTATTACTTTCTATTTTTGGATACATATTACTATTTGTTGTTGTTGGCTTTTTTATGGTAGCCGCTGCTGGTATATGGGGACTAATCGAAGGTATTATGATACTATCTGGTAGTATCAATACTGATGCTAATGGTAATCCATTAAGAGATTAATGTATAATTAAATTAAAACATCTCATAATAATTATGAGGTGTTTTTTCATATGGATAATGTATTTTGTATATGTTTTAGAACTCTTTTAGTATTAGTAATTCTATTTTTTGTAACTAAGTTGCTGGGCAAAAAGCAGGTTTCACAACTTAACTTATTTGATTATGTCGTTGGTATTACTATTGGCTCTATAGCCGCGGATATTTCTCTAGACTTAGAAAAAGACTTAATCGCAGGTATTGTTTCACTTCTTTTATATGGTATTATTGCCTATATAATAGCAAAGGCTACGATAAAAAGTATTACTCTTCGTAGATTTATTACAGGTGTACCTACAATATTAATGGAAAATGGTAAAATTATTGAATCTGGATTAAAAAAATCTAAACTTGATATTAATGACTTTCTTGCAGAGGCTAGAACACAAGGATATTTTGATTTAAATGAAATAGATACTGCAATTATGGAGATTAATGGAAGTATTAGTTTTCTCTTAAAAGAGAAAGATAAACCTTCAAATAAAAGCGACGTGAATGCTAAACTTAGTAATAGTGGAATTCCCGCTAATGTAATTATTGATTCTAATTATATGGAAAATAATATGGAAGCCATGGGAAAAGGCAAGAAATGGTTAGACCACGAACTAAAAGTATTAGGTTATAAGAATTATGACAATATATTACTTGCTACTTGTGATAATAATGGTAAGATTATAGTATACAGAAAAAATGTAAAACCAGATAAAAATACTATTTTAGAATAGTTTTATTTATCTTTATGATGTATAATTATTTTTAGAGTAGTGATAAATATGAAGCATTTAAAAAAATTATTTTTAATTTTGATTATTATTACATTATTTATGTTAATATACAGCGTTGTGTCTCCTAATATTGATGTTTATACTAATAGTATTAATTTAAATAGTGATTACAATATTGATTACAAAGTATATAATTTGTTTACTAATTTAACGAATAGAAGTTCTATTATAGAAAATAATATAAATTCTAGTAAGGTTGGTACTTACACTATTGTAATTAATGTTAAATATTTATTTTTTAATGTAAATAAAACAGTTGATATTAATGTTATTGATAATACAAAACCTATTATTACTTTAAATGGTAATACAGAAGTTAAGGTTTGTCCAAATACTGACTATAACGAAGAAGGATATACCGCGAGTGATAATTACGACGGAGATATTACAGAAAGAGTGAATATTAAAAAAATAGACAATAGTATTATTTATTCTGTAATTGATAGTAGTAGCAATGAAACACAAGTAGAGAGAAAAATTATATTTGAAGATGATGAGGCTCCAAAAATAGAATTAAAAGGTAGTGCTGATTTAAATATATTTATTGGTGATAATTATAATGAAGAAGGATATACCTCCTACGACAAATGTGATGGAGATATTACTAATAGTGTTGTTGTTACTAGTAATTTAGATACTAATAAACTCGGTACATATAATATAAAGTATGAAGCTATAGATACTTCTGGTAACAAGGCTGAGGTTAGTAGGACTATCCATGTAATTAATAAACCAAGTTATTATGGTAATGGTATTATTTATCTAACGTTTGATGATGGTCCAAGTTATTTAACAGGAAAAATTTTAGATATACTTGATAGTGAAAATATTAAAGCAACATTTTTTGTTACTCATGGCGGTGATTATGTTAAAAGAGCATATAATAGTGGTAATACAATAGCTCTTCATACATATACGCATAATTATAGTTATGTATATTCTAGTATTGATAATTACTTTATTGATTTAAATAATGTTAGTAATAGTGTTTATAATTCTATTGGTATTCATCCAAAGATAATTAGATTTCCTGGAGGCTCTTCTAACACTATAAGTAAAAATTATTCAAATGGTATTATGTCTAGACTTACTAATGAGGTAATTAATAGAGGATATACTTATTTTGATTGGAATGTTGACTCCAATGACGCTGGTGGTGATGGTTATAATAGTAATAAAATATATAAAAATGTTATTAATGGCTTATCACATAGCAAAACTAATATAGTACTTATGCATGATTCTGAAAGTCACAGTGCCTCTGTTGATGCACTTAGAAATATTATTAAATACGGTAAAAATAATGGTTATACATTTAAAGCTATAACTAGTGATACTCCTATTGTTAGACATGGTGTTAACAATTAATGGACTAAATGGACTATTTATTTAATTTTGTTCTTAATATTTTTACTATTTTGAGTTATAATAATTATAGAAAGGAGTTTTATAATGAGTAAAGAAATTAATAAATATCTTAATTTATCTATAGTTATGTCTGTACTTTTTGCTATACTAGGCGTTATTCTTGTAGTATCACCTAATTCATCACTCGATACTATTGCATATCTACTAGCGGCTTTTCTATTAGTATACGGTACTTACAACTTTATAGATAGTTTTGCCATTCATCCAATATTCTTCTTTATGAAGATGGCTAGTAGTGTTATTTCTATATTACTTGGTATAATTATATTTTTAAATCCTGAAATATTTAAAAATTTAATTCCTATAGCTTTAGGTATATTCTTTATTATAAATGGTATTTTTAAAACTAGAATGGCATTTATTATTAAAAATATAGATAATTATTTTGTTTTATCCGTTATTACTTCAGTACTTACTATAATATGTGGTATTGTTCTAATTATTAATCCTAGTATATCTGCGGTTATGATTACTACAATGATTGGAATTGTTATTTTAGTATATGCTGTATTTGATATAGTAGATGCTTTCATATTAAAACATAGGGTAAAAGAAATATCTAAATATTTTGAACAATTATTAAAATAGTACTTCGGTACTGTTTTTATTTAGTATTAATACTGATAAACTTAAACCCTAAGAACATAAACTTCAATTTTTTGTTTTCTATGTAAATATTATGTAAAATCAACATTATTTTAATTAAAAATATTACTTTTATGATATCATTATTATAGGTGATTGCATATATGAATAATGAAATGAGGAATGGTTGGATAGACATTATATCTAAAATGTATAAAGACTTACATAATTCAGAAAGAGTTTTGCATGTTTCAAAAGAATCTGATAAAAAAAGAGAAAGATTACTTAATTATTTTAATAGATTAGAAAAAATACATAAGAGAGTATCCGAGAGTAAAAATAAATCTGATGAAAAGTTACTTAAAGGCTTCTATTACGATTTATATGTAATAAAACCTGAAGACATACCTGAATCCTATTTTCAAAATCAAGTTAAACTTGCTAGGGAAAGAGGATATGGTAATATTAGACTAACTAATGAAGATAAAAAAAGAATGACTGATCAAGTTATCGAAGACCAAAAACATTCTTTAGATAAGTGGATAGAATATTTTTTATATGATGAAGAAAGTAAATCTTATGAAATGTGGGAAAAATACTGGGTATTTCAAGGATTACAAAATTTAGGTAAATATGATAAAGCAACTTATAAATTTAGTAAAAGAGATAAAACAACAGTATATCCATTTCCACCAGTAGAAAGAGAATTTATTTTTACTACACTACATTTAATGGAAGACTATATTAAAGATAAAAAAGGTGATGAAGAAATTAAATCTGCCTTAGGTAGTGGTAACTTTAAAATATTATATGAATATGTTATTAAACAAAGTATGTTAAAAGATAAACTTCAAAGTAACACCACTAGTGGTAAATGGGTAAAATATGAACAAGGTAGTGATTATAATATTTTAAGAGATTCACTTCAAGGGTATTATACTGGTTGGTGTACTGCTGCTGGTGAGAATTTTGCTAAAAGTCAGTTAGCAGGTGGAGATTTTTATGTCTATTATTCTTTTGATAATAATGGTGAAGCAAAAATACCTAGAATTGCTATTAGAATGGATGGAAAAAATAAAATCGGAGAAATTAGAGGAATAGCAGATAGGCAAAATATGGAACCCGAGATGATGCCTATTCTTGAGGAAAAATTAAAAGAGTTCCCTGATAGAGATAAATATTTAAAAAAAGAGCACGATATGAAATTACTTACTTTAATTGATAAAAAAGTAAACAATAATATTGAACTAACTTTGGATGAACTTAAATTTTTATACGAAATTGATAGTAAAATTGAAGGGTTTGGTTACGAGAAAGATCCTAGAATAAATGAAATAAAGAACAAAAGAAATATAAAGAAAGACTGTGCGCTGATATTTGATGTAAAAGAAGAAGAAGTTGCTTTATCACAAGAAGAGTGGGAAGAGAACCAAAATAAGTTTAAAATTTTTGTTTCTGATTTATATTTGTATGGCTTAACTAGTGCCGATGGCCTTGTCTTACCTCAAAGTGTTGTTGGTAATTTATTTTTAGATAACTTGACTAGTGCGGAGGGACTTGTCTTGCCTCAAAATATTGGTGGTAATTTAGATTTACGCAGCCTAGATAGTGCTGTAGGACTTGTGTTGCCTCAAAATATTGGTGGTGATTTATATTTATACTCTTTGGCTAGTGCGGAGGGTCTTGTTTTACCTCAAAGTATTGGTGGTGATTTATATTTAAACGGACTAACTAGTGCGAAGGGACTTATTTTACCTCAAAGTATTGTTGGTAATTTATTTTTAGATAACTTGACTAGTGCGGAGGGACTTGTTTTACCTCAAAATGTTGGTGGTAATTTAGATTTATGGTATTTAACCAGTGCAGAGGGACTTATTTTACCTTATGGCTTTGATTTAGATAAATTAGAATGTTCAAGTTACATTAAAAATGAAATATTACAAAATCCTGATAAATACTTTAGAAAACCTCCTAGTGAAGAAGAAAACATAAGTGTACATCATAAAAGATAAACTTAAAATTGAAGACTACAGGCTTCAATTTTTTCATTAAAGACCTTAGGCTTTAATGATAGTGAAGAGACTATAGGCTCTGAACTAATAATATACAATTGTTTGCTTTTTTATATTATTCTTATTTACTAAAAGTAATTTATATGTTATACTTTTATATGTAAATATGGAGGTAATAAAATGTTAGATTATATTATTATAGGACTATTAATAATAGTTATTATACTTGTTATTATAGCAATTAGTAAAAATGTTAATGAAGGAAAAATCACAGAAAGATTAGGTACTTTAGAAACTACTACAGTGAAAGAATTATCTAGTTTTCAAATAGATATAATGAAAACTATGAATGATAATTTTAATGGACTTAACGATAGAATGGAAAAGAAACTTACACAAATTAATGACAAAGTAAATGAAAGATTAGATGATAACTTTGCTAAAACCAATAGAACATTTACTAATATATTAGAAAGATTATCTAAAATAGACGAGGCCCAAAAGAAGATAGATACTTTATCTACAGATATTGTTTCACTACAAAGTATTTTAACTGATAAAAAGAGTAGAGGTATTTTTGGTGAAATTAATCTTAAACATATCTTAGTTAGTATATTTGGTGAAAAGAATGATAATGTATATAGACTTCAGTATACTTTCCCTAATACCACTATTGCGGATGCTGTTATATTTGCTCCTGAACCACTTGGTACTGTTGCAATTGATTCAAAGTTTCCTTTAGAACATTATCAAAAAATGGTAGATAAAAATCTTCCTCAAGTAGATAGAAATATAGCAGAAAAAGAATTTAAAGTAGATGTTAAGAAACATATTGATGCAATTGCTAGTAAATATATTATACCTGGAGTTACTTCTGATCAGGCTATTATGTTTTTACCTGCGGAAGCATTATTCGCTGAGATAAATGCTTATCATACTGATTTAATAGAATATGCACACAAAAGAAGAGTATGGATATGTTCTCCTACTACATTAATTAGTACTTTTACTATTATTGAGGTACTTCTTAAGAATATGGAAAGAGATAAATATGCAAGTATTATTCATGATGAATTAAATAAACTTGGTATTGAATTTGGTAGATATAAAGAAAGATGGGATAAACTTTCTAGAAGTATTGAAACTGTTAATAAAGATATAGAAAATATTCATGTAACTACTGATAAAATAAGTAAAAGATTTGACTCTATTAGTAAAGTAGAACTTGGAGATAAAAAAGAAATAGAATAATTAAAAACTCTTAATAATATCTTATTATTTGAATAAATTTAAATGAGGGATATTATGATAAGAGTTTTTTTCTTTTTACTTGGATTTGGTCTTATGGTAATTGGATGTAGTTTTATCATATTATATCTAAATTTAACCACTATGGAGTATAATTTTTTAGAATATGTTAATTTTATTATAAGAAGAGTAGAATGCTACTTTAGTATTATTGGCTTTATAATTATGATTTTATCTATTACTTTGAAAGGGGATTATAGAAAATGAATTATATTTATGATATAGTACTTAATTTTAATAAAGAATATTATAACTTCTTTGAATGGAATAAAAGAGATAATATTGTTAATGTAAAGAAAATACCATTATTTCTTGTTAATAATGATACCTTTAAAATGTTTAAATATGATAATGTAACTGTAAGTAGTGATTTTATTAATTTAATTAAAGATAAAACTTATACTTATTCTAGAATTAAGATAGGTAATACTTCTTTAATAACTAATGGTAAAGAAGTTATTGCAGTACTCTTTAATGATAAGGGTGAACTTATTAAAAGAAGTAGTCTTTTGTTAGATGAAGAAGAAGAGGTATTAAATGAAACTTCTAATGATAGTATTTATAATATTGATATTGTTAAATCCTCAAGAAATAAGATTTCTTTTGTAAATAGAAGTCAAAAAGAAAAGAAGAACTTTTTAATTAAATATATTAATAAGGAGAATAATCTTACTAATTTAAAATATTTATATTATGATTATTTTGAAAAAGAAGATGATAATATTAATAATATTAAAAAGTCTTTAATTAATGAAATTAAATATAATTGGAATAATAAGTTAGATGATTTATATGAAACTGTCAAAATATTTAAAAAGATTAAAAATTAAAAGAAGGGTTATTTCTTCTTTATTTATTATTTATAAATTTATGTATTTTATGTAACTCTTTAGCAGTGTTATTTACAAATTCTTCTTTATCATCACATTTAAATTTTTGAGTTAAAATTATCATGTAATATGGATTTTCTGCATCTACATAACCAGCCTCATGGTAAGCAATATCCCAACTACCATATTTTTTAACAAAATTATTATTTTCAATGGATTCTGGTAATACTATACTAAAGGATGGATTACTAAGCCAGTTATAAAAGTCTTGTCCATATTTACTTTTATTAATAAAGTCTCTTACTTTCTTCCAGTATATTGCCATATCATCACAATTTATTAATCCAAATAAATCTTTTCCTTCCATTGTATGGAGTGCTCCAAGTGATTTACCATATTTTTCTAAGTTTTCTTTTCCAACATAATTAACAAGTTTTATATATGCTGTATTATCACTTTCTGTTATTGTTAATCTAATTAAATCTTTTATAGTGTAATATGTATCTTGCTTTTGAAATTTAATGATTCCAGTATCTTGTTTTAAATCATTCATAGTTACTAAAAGAGTATCCTCTAGTGATATTTTTTTGTTTTCAGCCATTTCTAATAACATTACGCACACTAATATTTTAATACTTGAAGCAGCATAGAATAGTATATCTGAATTGTATGATAATATACTTCCAGTATTTATGTCTTCGTAGTAATAGGCCACTTTTTCTTTTTGTTTGAGATACATTGTATTTAGTTCTAAATAATATTTTTTTAATTCTTCTTGTTTATCTTTTAATGTTTCTGAAACATTCTTTAGTTCGCACTTCATATTTATCTTATAATTCATAACATCAGTCCTTTCATATCTAATTATATCATATTTTAGAATTTTCATGAAAAAAATGATACTTAATGTACCATTTTATTTGTTGTTTTCTTCGAGCAATTTTATAATCTTTTTTTGGTTACTTTGAAGTTCTTTTATTTGTTCATGTAGCACTTCAAGTATTAATTCACTTTTTAAATCAGTCTTATAATCATTTAAACTTCTTAAACTATCTTTTTTAGCCGCTCTATTCTGACTCATCATAATTATTGGTGCTTGAAGTGCCGCTATACATGATAATATTAGATTGAGTAGAATAAATGGATATGGATCTACATTTACTATCATTAAGTAATTAATTATCATCCACAGTATAAGAAATATGCAAAATACTATAATAAACCCCCATGATCCTGCTACTGCAGTAACTTTGTCGGCCAATTTATCCCCTAAACTTCTTTTGGCATCTTCTTCTTTATCTGAGTCAATGGCTATTGGACTATCCAAAAGCATTTCAACAAGTTCATCTTCATCCCTAATATCAAAATCTTTATTTAGTAATAATTTTACTAAGTTATCTTTTCTTTTATTTACTTCCATAGTTACCTCCATTTTTTATAATTTATCATATTTTAATTTTAACACTTTATTTAGATGTTGTAAACTACTAAAAAATGATACTTAATGTACCATTTTATTTGTTGTATTGAGATTTATAAGTTTCATACTTCTTTTCTAATACTGTATCAGTAAACTTAAGTTTGGCATCCTCACGCATTTTTTCCAATGCTTTATATTGAACTGAAGTATCTTCTGACTTATGTTCAGAAACTAATGAAGTAATTATTTCTTCTTTTACATCTTCAAGAGATGGTTTTTCTTTTTGATCTATTCTATATATTACATGATATCCATAAGAAGTTTGAACTGGCTCTTTAGTATAAGAATTATTTTCTAGTTTTTGCATTGCTTCCATATAAGCAGATTCAAGACTAGCATTATATGCTTTATATCCTAGTTCTTCATATGTTATTTTATCCTTATATTCATCTTTTACTTCATCAAATGATTTGCCTTCATTTAATTTAGTAATTATTTCTTTAGCTAAATTTTCAGCTTCTTTCTTTTCTTCATCAGTAGCACTGCTACTAACTTTTACTAAAATGTGTTTGGTATTGATATCTCCATATACCTTATCTTCATAGTACTTTTCTATTTCTTTATCAGTAATTTGTTCTTTTATATAATCATCAGTATACTGTGTTCTTCTATATTGAAGTCTTAAGTATTCAATAAATGCCCTTTCACTACCAAAGCCACTTTTAGTTAAGAATTCTTCTTTACTATATCCATAGTACTGATTATACATATTATAATAGTTTTCTGCTTGATCATTTAATTCAGTATTCATCTCATCTGTTTCAGGATATTTTTCTTCAAGTATTTTATTATCTATTATATCTAGTAAATTATTTACTGAATAGATTTCTTTCATATCTTCATATAAATCTTCTGCAGTTACAGTTAAACCATCTATACTTGCTACCGGCTCTAAACCATTCTCTAATTTAGCTATTCTATCTGGCCATATTAGGATTACCACTAGTACTGTAGCAAGCACTCCTCCAATTACTCCATAAATAGCTAATCTATATTTATCTATAAAATCATAGAATTTGAATAGTTTATCGTATTCTTTCTTATTAGTATTTTTCTTTTCCTCTTTTTTTACCTCTTTAACTACTTTTTCTTCTTTTTTTTGTTCTGCTTTGCTTATAACATTTTTCTTAGTACCTTTTTTTGATACTTCTTTTTTATTTGCCATTTTGTTATCTCCTTTCAAAGTTACATTAATATAATATCAAAAATAGGAGAAAATTACAATATGATTTTTGAAATATGGGGAAAATAACATATTTTAATTACTTATTTTTAATATATATTTGATTTCATACTAATTAGCCCAGCACACTTTTTATCTTTTTCCATAAAATACTATGAATAGAAAAAAAGGAGGAATGTATTATGAGTAACTGCGGTTCACCTTGCGGCGGATCTAGTGCCGCTATTGTACTAGTATTATTTATCTTATTAATAATAATACTTGGAGCTTGGATATAATAAAGGAGGTGCATTAAAATGTCTGGAAATAGTTCATGTAAAGGAAATAATGGCTTCTTAATTGTTATTGTTTTATATATTCTACTTGCTATTATACTAGGTTCTGCTTTCTTTTATTAAAATATCTTAGTTTAGGGAAACTATCTTCGGATAGTTTTTTTCTTTATAAAAAGCAGGCTAAAACCTACTTTAACTTATTATATACTTCTTCAAGTGATAATTTTTCTTCATTATTATATTTTGGTATTAGGTGTAAATGAAAATGTTTTACTTCTTGACCTAAGCCATTATTTTCACAAAGTGATATACCATCATAGTTTAATCTTTCTTTAAGAAGTGCAGCAATTTCTTTGGCTACCTTTAGTATATGATGTAGTGCTTCTTCATCTATATCAAAAAAATCTTGATAATGTTTCTTTGGTACTATAAGAGTATGTCCTATATGATTAGGATTTACATCTAAGAATACTTTAACTATCTCATCTTCATATATTGTATATGATGGTATTTCATTATTTATTATTTTGCAAAATATATCCATGTTATTACCTCCATACTAAGTATAACATTTTTTAAATTATTTTACTATTACTTTATCTAATTTTAGTATATATTAGTGGCTTATATATGATAGATATACTGGTATATTATTGTTACACTTATTAAGTATAAGTGTAACAATAACACTGGAAGACCTTAGGCTGGAAGTGCATGACATAAAAAGAACTAAGTTGATTTCTTAGTCCATTTATTGTATGAATATCTGCGAATATTCTAACATTATTATGTAAAATTTAGTATATTTTTATTCATAAGGTTAACTTTTTTAAATTTATCTGCTATAATTTAGGTATGAGAAGTAGTAAAAAAATACTATTTATTATATTCATGTTTATATTCTTTATTGGTTCTGCTAATGCAAGCAGTAAAGAAAAAGTAACTTTTTCTAAATGCGTTGATGGAGATACTATTAAAGTAAACATTGATGGTGAAATAAACATAGTTAGAATGCTAGCAATAGATACTCCAGAGTCTGTTCATCCCACTAAAGGGGTTGAATACTATGGTAAAGAAGCAAGTAATTATACCTGTAATTTAGTTACTAATGCAAAGAAAATAGAACTTGAATATGATAAAAATAGTGATAAAAAAGATAAATATAATAGAGTTTTAGCTTGGGTATGGGTAGATGATACTTTACTTCAAGATGAACTTGTTAAAAATGGCTATGCAGAGGTTGCTTATTTGTATGGTGATTATAAGTATACTAATACTCTAAAGGATCACCAAGCAGTAGCAGAAGCCTCTAAAATAGGTATATGGAATGAAGAAGCAAGAAAGGAGTTTGATTCAAATAGTAGTTCTAAGAATGATGATAATACTACTGATAATAGTGATAGTTATATTGATTTAAAGAATATGTCCACTAGTGATATTATTATAGTTATAGGAGTAGTAATTATTGGAATTGTTTTAGGACCCACTATTAAGAAAATTAAAAGAAAAATTAAAAAATATACAAAATAGAAAGGAATGTTAATTTGAAAAAAGATATTACACTTGTTATTTTAGCAGCAGGTATGGGTAGTCGCTTTGGGGGACTTAAGCAAATTGAGCCTATGGGTCCTAATGGAGAATTTATTATAGACTATTCTGTATATGATGCTATTAAAGCTGGATTTAATAAAATTGTATTTTTAATAAAAAGGGAAAACTATGATTTATTTAAGGAGACAATAGGAGCTAGAGTAGAACCATATATTAAAACTGAATATGCTTTTCAAGAACTTAATAATCTACCTTTAGGATACACTCTTCCTAGTGATAGAGTTAAACCTCTTGGTACTGCTCATGCGGTACTTTGCTGTAAGGAAAAGGTTCATGAAAACTTTGCAATGATTAACTCAGATGACTTCTATGGAAGAGATGCTTTTATTAAAGCTTATGAGTATTTAAGTAAGGTAGATGAGTCTTCGAGTGAATATGGAATGATAGGATATAAAGTTGCTAATACTCTTACAGAAAATGGCTCTGTTAAAAGAGGAGTATGTAATGTAGATAATAATGGATATCTTACTAATTTAACTGAAAGTAAAGTAGAGAGAGTTAATAATGAAATAATTGCTAGTCCACTAGATGGAAGTAAAGCATTTACTGTTAAAGATGACGATACTGTCAGTATGAATTTCCTATTATTTACTCCTAGTATATTTAATTATATAGAAGAAGGTTTCCCTGAGTTCTTTGACAATAATAAAGATAACTTACTTACCGCAGAGTATTTAATTCCTGATGTTCTTAGTAATTTAATTAAGAATAATAAGGCTAGTACTAAGGTTATTCCTACTAGTGCTAACTGGTATGGTGTTACTTATAAAGAGGATACTCCTGGAGTAAAGAAGGCTATTCAAAATCTTGTAGATAATCATGAATATAATGATAATTTATGGGACTAATATGTTAAATTATGTTATTTACATAAATCTATTTAATTTTTAATTTAGATTTGTTATACTTATGTTGTATAGAAAGGATTGATTTAAATGAAATATAATATTCGTGGAGATAAAATGGTAATTACAGATGCCATAAAGGATTATACAGAAAATAAACTAAGTAGATTAGAGAAGTATTTTAAGGACGATGATATTAAGGCTAATGTCCTTGCTAGAGTTAGAGGTAATTCACAAATTGTTGAAGTTACTATTCCTACGAGCAAGTATGTTCTAAGAAGTGAAGAAGAAAACGATGACTTATATGCTGCGATAGACTTAGTTACTGATAAGTTAGAAAGACAAATTAGAAAGAATAAAACTAGATTAAATAGAAATACTAAGGAAAGTGTTAAAGAATTTAACTTTGATTATGAAGTTAAGGATGAAGAGGCCTCTAAAGAAAAGATAGTTAAAAGAAAAAATATTGAAACTAAACCTATGGATGAAGAAGAGGCTATTCTTGAAATGGAACTATTAGGTCATTCATTCTTTGTATATAAAGATATGGATACTAACAACACTTGTGTTCTTTATAAAAGAAAAGATGGTGACTACGGTCTAATAGAAACTAAATAATATTTGAGTATCAACAATTGTTGTTGATACTTTTTTAATTTTAACTGTGTATCCACAGGTACTGTTGATAGACTATTTTTAATATTTAATTGACTTTTATAATATATATTGTATAATATTGTTACATTCTTTAAGGGGGAGTAATATTAATGAATGACACTACTATGAAACTATTAAATTTAATTAATGAAGGGAAAACAGTAAATGAAATATCAGAAACACTAAAACTATCTAATAAAGCTATTTTTTGTAGATTAAATATGCTTAGAAATGCTGGATATAATTTTAAAAGATTATATTATTCTGACGGTAATATTGTCTACTCAAATGGTGCCGATATGGCTTGGTATAATGAGAAGAACAATGGGGTTAATTTAATTACAAAAGATGACAAAATTGACGCAATAGTAATATCTGATATACATTTTGGTAGTAACTATGAAATTGAAAAAATTATGGATAGAATATATAACTATTGTATTAGCAATAATATTCATATAATTTTCTTTGGCGGTGATTTAGTTGATGGTACCTTTGGTAAAAATACAAGAATTGATAACATAGATGAACAACTTGCTTATATTATGAAAAAATATCCATTTGATAAAAGTATTATAAATTTTGGAGTATTAGGAGATCACGATTACAGCATTTTTGAGGCCAATTCAAGAGATATATCTTTACTTTTTAGTAATTATAGACACGATATTGTTCCTCTTGGATACTATATTGGAAAATTAAATATTGGTAATGATATATTAACTTTTTATCATGGAAATAAGGTAAATTATACCCAAAATAATGATGTTATTATTTCAAATAACATTGGGGGCAGAAATATTATATTTCGCGGTCATACTCATAGGAAACTTGCTATTTCAAATCTTTGTTCTAATACTCTTATTAAACTTCCATCACTTAGTGACTTTAGAGATGATGATGAATTTTTACCTAGTGCTATCAGAATTCGTATTTCATTAAATAATAATATTTTTTCAAACATACTTGTTAATCAGTTGTTGATTGGAGATAAAATATATTCTATTAATGAGTTTAATCAAGACTTTGCTTCTAGAAAAAAACAAAATTATAGTGAATTATTTGGAAATATTAATTATAATAGAGTTAATGAATCATCAGATTTTACAGAAACAGACGAAAATGATTTGAAAGAAGAAATAAATACATTTGATGTAGTTGAAAAAGGGGATATTAAAACTCTAACTAAAAAGTTATAAAACAAGTTATCACGACTTGTTTTTTTATTAATAATTACCGCAAGGTACGATAGGTTTTTCTTATAATTTATTCATTAACATATAATGTTGATAGTTTTATTTTACAATATTACATTTTTCTTCAATATATAGATTAAAATAATAATTGGTACTATTTTATCAAAAAAAGTATAAACATTTTAGTCTATACTTAATTAGTTATTTATTAATTTTTTTTCTTCATTAACCTGTTTTTGCAATAATTCTAAATCTTTAATGCTCTTATTATCCTTCAATACTTTCATTTGTCTTCTTGCTGAATTATTAAGTCTTACTAGTCTTTCACTTTGCGGAACTTCTTCTTCAATTAATTCTGCATTTGTATTTTGTAAGTTATTTAAGATTACTAAGTGAAGTAAATCAGTATAATCCCTTATATTTCCATTTTTTGCAAGTTCTGGATTACTTTTTCTCCATTCTTTTACTGTCATACCAAATAATGCAACATTTAAAACATCGGCTTCTTCGGCGTAAACAAATTTCTTTTGCTCCTCTGTTAGTGTTGGAACAATATAAGTTTTTACTGCATCAGTATGAACAACATAGTTTAATTTAGATAAAATTCTATTTGCTTGCCAGTATATTTTTTTTCTGATATGCTTCATTAGTTTTCAGTCTCTCAAACTCAGTTATTAAATATAGTTTAAACTCAGGAGATAACCAACTTGTAAATTCAAATGCAATATCTGGATGAGCAAAAGTTCCAATACTATATCTTCCACCTTTTGAAACTATTCCTATTGCATTAGTCCTTTTTATCCACTATGTTGGTGACATTGCAAATGAGTTTTTTCCATACTCTGTTTTAATTTGGTCGAATTCGACTAAATTAAAATCTTGATTATGAAGTTCTTCCTATAAACCAATATAATCAATAGTATTTATTCTTCTTAACCAATTTTTCACTGTAAAAGAATTTTTTCCATCCCGATAAAATTATATCATACTTTTCTTATTTAACATATAGTATATATTAAAAAAATAACTATTCTATCCACACATATTGTTGATACTTTTATTTCATATTCATATCTATCAACATCTACTATTAATTGAAGTTTTAAAGACTTATGGCTTTAAAACTTTTTTTGAAGACCTTAAGCTTCAAAAACACCAAAGTGACTATAGGCACGGAGGTAAAACTATAATAAAATAAGGTAAATATTAAATATTTACTAGTTTTTTTAATCAAAATATAGTAAAATATTATCTAGGAGATGATTTGATGTTTAAGATACTTAAAAAGATGTTTGATAATGAATATAAAGAATTATATAGATTTAGTAAACTAGCAGACCAAATAGATGCTCTTGATGAAGAAATGAGTAAATTATCTGATAAAAAACTTGCTAGTTATACTGATAAGTTTAAGAAAAGACTAGAAGATGGAGAAACACTAGAAGATATTCTAGTGGAAGCTTTTGCTGTTGCTAGAGAAGCTGCTTATAGATGTGTTGGTATGAAACCATTCTACTGCCAACTACTAGGTGGTCTTGCTATCCACTACGGCAATATTGCTGAGATGAAAACTGGTGAAGGTAAAACACTTACTTGTGTACTTCCTGCTTATTTAAATGCTTTAACAGGCAAAGGTGTTCATATCGTTACAGTTAACGAATTTTTATCTACCAGAGACTCTGAATGGATGGGTAGTATATTTAGATTCTTAGGTCTTTCTGTAGGACTTAACTTAAGAGAGTTATCTTTTAAAGAAAAGCAAGATGCTTATAACTGTGATATTTTATATAGTACTAATAATGAACTTGGTTTTGACTATTTAAGAGATAACATGGTTGTAAAAAGAGAAAATAGAGTACAAAGACCTCTTAACTATTGTATTGTCGATGAGGTTGACTCTATCTTAATAGATGAAGCTAGAACTCCTCTTATTATATCTGGTGGGGTTATGCAGTCCGCTAATCTATATACTGATGCCGATAGATTTGTTAAATCTCTTAAAGAAAATGAAGACTATATTATGGATGAAAAATCTAAGGCAGTTAGTTTAACTGATGAAGGTAGTAGAAAGGCTGAAGAACATTTCCATTTAGATAACTTGTATAATATTAATAATACTGCTTTGGTACATCATATAAATCAGGCTTTAAAAGCTAACTATGCAATGAGTTTGGACGTTGATTATGTTGTACAAGATGGTGAGGTTGTTATCGTAGACCAATTTACTGGTAGACTTATGAAAGGTAGAGCCTTCTCTGATGGATTACATCAAGCTATTGAGGCTAAAGAAGGAGTTAAGATTCAACAAGAGACTAAGACTCTTGCTACAATTACTTTCCAAAACTACTTTAGAATGTATCATAAATTATCTGGTATGACTGGTACTGCGAAGACTGAAGAAGAAGAATTTAGAAATATTTATAATATGTTTGTTATTCAAATTCCTACGAATAAACCTGTTATTAGAGAGGATGCTACTGATTTATTATATCCTGGTAAAGAAGGTAAATATAATGCCATAGTAAGAGAAATTGAAAGAAGACATGCTGCTGGTCAACCAGTACTTGTTGGTACTATTGCTATTGAAACTTCTGAATTACTTAGTAAAATGCTTACTAAAAAGAAGATTCCTCACGAAGTATTAAACGCTAAGAATCATGCTAGAGAAGCTGAAATTATAGCTCATGCAGGTGAAAAAGGTGCTGTTACTATTGCTACTAATATGGCTGGTCGTGGTACCGATATTAAACTTGGCGAAGGTGTAAAAGAACTTGGTGGCTTATGCGTTATTGGCAGTGAAAGACATGAGTCTAGAAGAATAGATAATCAGCTTAGAGGTAGAAGTGGTAGACAAGGTGACCCTGGTTTTACGCAATTTTTTGTATCTTTTGAAGATGAACTTCTTGTTAGATTTGGTTCTGATAGATATAGAGGTATACTTGCTAACTTAGGTTTTACTGGAGATCAGGCTATTCAAAATAAAATGTTCTCTAAAACAGTTGAATCTGCGCAAAGAAAAGTTGAAGGTAATAACTTTGATATAAGAAAACAACTTCTTAATTATGATGATGTTATGAATAATCAAAGAGAGATTATCTATGCTAAGAGAAATGAAATTCTTGATAATGAATCTATTCATGATACTGTTCTTAATGGATTTAGAGATTATATTAGTGATATTGTTAATTCTCATTTGGTAGAGAGTACTAAATTAAAAGAAGAAGATTATAGTGAAATACTTGAAGCCGCTAACGAGAACTTGCTTAGAAAGTATAGAATTAACTTATCTGAGATTAATGGTAAACATCCTGATGAGGTAATTGATACTATTTATAATAATGTTACTCGTGATTATGAAGAAAAATTAGAGGATATTCCTGAAGAAGTTAGAGATGAATTTGAAAAAGCTGTTTCACTTAGAGTAATTGATAATTACTGGATGGAACATATTTCTACAATGAGTCATTTAAGAGATGGTATTGGTCTTAGAGGTTATGCTAATACTAGTCCACTTCAGGCATATACTA
>ERZ857969.997-NODE-997-length-42674-cov-8.633872_pt1 | contig 42674 bp, 51 predicted proteins | sample MGYA00519864_ERZ857969 | MGnify/ENA primary metagenome ERZ857969 (study PRJEB31778, sample SAMEA3449382) | human gut metagenome | biome: human gut; feature: human-associated habitat; material: faeces | place: United Kingdom | collected 2010/2012 ...
GTAATCCTTGTGGACCTGTTGGGCCGGTCGCTCCAGTTTCACCTTGTAATCCTTGTGGACCTGTTGGGCCTGTCGCTCCAGTTTCACCTTGTAATCCTTGTGGACCTGTTCCTCGATAAAATAAATCATTTAAAAGAATTAATTGTAATTTCAAGCATTATTCCTTTATTAATATAAAAAATAACCGATTTGATATCGGCTATTTTTTATTCTGTTATCCATAAACAATACAATGTTTCAGATAATTCAATATCTTCTGGTGTAAATGTATTAATAATTGCTGGTGCAGCGCCAAGTCTCATATCTTTTGCATACATCATATCAGATTCAATGGCACTTCGTGATACATATTCTGTAGTGAATGGTTTGAAATCAATTTTTACACATTGTTTTAAATTTTTTCCAGCTGCTTCAGCAATAGCTTGAGCTTGTAGCTCTGCTTCTTTGTATGCTTTTGCAAGTATTTTTCTTTTACATTCCTTTGCGTCTTTTACTCCAAAGTTTATTTGACAAGATGGTGCATTATCTAATTTAGACAATGCTTCAATTATTTTTGCCATTCTTTCTTTATCATAATCAAATTTTAAAGTTGCACTTTGATTAAATGAAAATCCATCAAATATATATGTCCTTGTCATTTCATTATATTTTTTGTCCTCTTTAACAACAAAATTTCTTGTTTTCATATCATCTGTTGTAAAACCATTTTGTAATAATAACTCATTAACAAATTTTTGAACGTTATTTACTCCAGCTGATAATGCTTCCTCATAACTTTGACCTTTTGTATTAAAACTTATATTTAAAATTACCTCATTAGGTGTAAAGTATTCTGTTCCTTTTCCTTGTACGATTATTTCCATTTTCTTAAATCCTCCTCATATAATATTTAATTATTTTATTATAGTAAAATCAATTTAATAAGAATTTATGATTGAACATATTGATAAATAACATTATCAAAATTCTTATTTTTCAAATCTTCCTCTGTTATTAAAAATGTAGTAACTCCTTCTCCATATATCTGCGTTCCTAATTGTAATAACACTATATATTTATTAGATACTTTCCTTATATCTCCCTCATCCATTTGACAATCAGTATAAAATCCAAATATTTTATTAAGTTTTTCTCCAGAAAAATGTGAATATTTTTTTTCCCCTTTTTCAAAATAATATCTATCACTAAATTTCTCATTGCAATTTTTAATATTGTTTATTCCAAAAGTATCCATTGTTTCTTCTTCTGACATAGATACTTTTTTTCTTACTAAATCTTCTGCTGAAGGAACATAAATAACTTTTCCAAAGTCATACATTTTATCATTATAGAATAATGGACTTATATAAAAATACAGCATTCCCTTTTTAGGTAATAATTTATTTATATCATACTTTGACACTTCTTCCAAATTTATTTGTCCAACAAATATTAAATATTCTGGTATCTCTACATTTTCATTTACATCAACAGTATTTGAAAAAAACCTTGTTTCTCCAACTCGAAACTCATTTTTATTAATCAAATCAAATAATATAATATTTCTTTCATCATTTAATGTTGAATCAACATCTATTATATCAATTATATTTTTTTCATTTTCTAATTTGTTTAAAATTGTTGAAATATTTTGCTTTTCTTGCGTTTTTTCTAATTCTTTATATTTCTCATAAACAGATAGCTTTTTTAATTTGTTATTTCTAATCATTAATATAATATCTAAATATAAATCAAAACTATAAAAATCATAATTTCTATATCTAACACAAAATGTTTCACTTTTTTCATTATCATAAACGTATTGCATTTTTTCAAAAGCATCATTTAATTCATTCACTAAATCATTAAAAAAATCTATATGAACTATTTTTTTATCACTTGAATTACTTTTTTTGTATTCAACATCTCCATTTTCATTAATAGTAGTTATTTCATAACCCTCACCAGTTGATTTAAATAAGACTATATTATTATTCATTTAAATTTCATTCCTTTCTTACTTATTAAACGGTTATTTTAAAATCAGCGTAAAGATAAAGTATAATTTTTAGATCAGTTTAATTTGAATCAATTTTCTTCATAATATTTTCAAATGAATTTTCTTCATCAAAAACGGGGCACCTAATCTCATTATTTTTAATTTTATCTAATAAATCAGTAGGACATACACTACTTCTTTTACCATTGTTATAATGAGAACATAATTCACATATACAATCTACTATTTTAATATCGCCTTCTTGATAAGTAAATTTATCAGTTCTAAATAATTCTTTTTTGATTCTGTTAAGCATTTTTATAATATATTCTTTTTCTTCTAGGCAAATATATCCTGACGCAGAATACTTATCGTTTTTATCTCTTATTTCTACAAAATCTTTCCCATCAATTACTTTCCCATCTTTCCATTTACTTTTATCAACATCTTGCCAAAAAACAAAATTATCATCACAAATAAATTCTTCTAAATTAATGATAGCAAAGTGTATAGGATTTTCTTTTTCGTGTTTTTCTTTATTATCTAAATATTCATAAAATTCGTCATATAGAAATTTTTTTCTTCCACAGAATAGAAAGTCCTCATTTGATTCGAATTTATGATTAGAAATACAATCTTCAATAACATTAACAAAATTGCTTTCAAAGTCTTCCGAACTATGATTAATATTATGTAATTTTTCTCTAATATCCTTTCGTTTTAACTTTTCCATATAATCACCTTATTGCATACTTCCTAATATTAACCCGATTAGTTCTTCAATATTTTGCGTATAAACCATCATTGCCTCTAAATAATCTTCATTTGTTCCATTATTACCTTCAATGTCAGATATTTCTTTACTTTTTAAAAATTCAAATTGTATTCCTCTTTCAGCTACAAACTTTAATAAAAATGCTAGTATTACTTTTTGTTTTTCTATTATTTCATTGTTTTTTTGATTTATATTTAATTTAACAAACTCATCCATAAATGATGTAAATATTTTTTGCTTTTCTTCTATCATCTTGACATACCTCCGGTTGATAATGATTGAGATTGTGTCATTTGCATTTGGTATAATGAACTAACATTTTGTAATCTTTTTTTCATATCAGTGTATTCTGCTGGTAATGCTCCGACTAATCTTTCGGTCATTTTGTCAGCCATATATGCTTCATTATCTCTTACTGCTTGTCTATCATTTCTAGCACGTTCGTATAGTTGATCTACTTTAAGTCCGTCATTCCATTCTTGTTTATCAACTGGTTTCATTTGTATTTCTCGTGCTTCTTCATTAGCTTTTTTTTCGTCTTCTTTCAATCTTGAATTTTCAGCATATAAGCCGTGGGTATTATTTCTAATTTGTATTTGTTCTTGTTCTAATCTTGCATTTCCGTCTAATATATCTCCATATGTTTTAACTGCATCTGTTGCATAATCAACTTTACCTTGAACATCGTCGCGTTTTTGCTTAATGCCCATATTTCTTTCTCTTTCTTCTTTAATTGCTTGTTCTAACAATGGTTGTAGACTTTCTAATTGTTTATTAATTTTTTGTAGTTTCCCATCTTTACCTCTAAAACAATGAGTTGTTTTCATAATTTCACTTATTTGTTCTAAATCGAGTAGTAGATGTGAAGAATGACGTAACTGTTCTAAACTATCCTTTGTTATAGCAATGACTTTTGGTGGTAATGCTTTTTTAATTTGTGCTACCTCTTTTCTTACTTCTTTTGATAAATCATCAGTCGGAGTCATAGCAAGTATTGTTGTAAGCGAACTTAAAGCACTTTCTAATTTATCAGTACCTTGTAATTCAAAATCTGCAATACTATCAATTTGTTTTTCTTTTTCTTCGTGTTCTTGTCTTGCTTGATTTTGTCTTAATTGTGCCAAATCATCTGTTTCATTTAATGGAATTCTAAAACTCTCTGTTCTAGATTCATATACCATTAATTCAAAATCTCTACTAGCTTTATTAAATCTTTCTTTATCTTCTTTATCTTTTATTGCACGACTTACTTCACGACATTGTTTTCCGGCAAGTTCCATTTGTTTAAAGAATTCATCTTTTAATTTTGCATAACTTTGATTTAACTCCGTTTTAATTGAACTAATTTGATCTGCTACTTTTCTGGCACTTTTATTATCTTTTTTTGCTTCAGAATCCAAAGTTGCCAATTTTCTCATTTCATCACGCATTGTTTGAATTTCTTTTATATCGTCAATAATTGCATCAATGTTCGACATAGTTACATTAAAACTACCCATTTGTTTTGGTGGCTTGGACCAAAATACAGTATCAAATTTTTGCATACTTCTGCTTAGTTTTATTGAATAATCAACCAAGCTCGTATATTTTTGAGTATTATTCATTGTTTACCAACCTTTCTTTTAACGCATTTATTACTTGCATTACTTCTTCATCTTCTATTTCATCTAAAATTATTTCTTTATTTTCTTGTGATACACGATTAACATACAAAGCAATTTGTCCGTTTTCTAATTGCTTACTGTCTGTATAAACAATAAAATTACCACTATCTATTGAAATATAAGAAATAATTTCGTATTCTTTTTCATTAATTATTATTTTATTATCTTTTCTTTCTTGTTCCATAATTACCTCCATTTCTATTTAATATTTTACGACCACTCAAAGTTACAAGCAATGTCCGAAAAGTTATTATTTAATAAGTCCTCTTTTGAGATTAATACATAAAAACTATAAGCATTACCTAAATCAAATTTTTTGTCTAAATCAGAAGTAAGAAAAATCAAACATTCATTTTTAGTTAAATAATCTATATCCGGATCATTTGCAAAGGAAGCATATCCACCTATGTGAGAAGAAAATTCGGAATCATCTTTTAATTTATCTTGTAAATCGTAATAATCTACACCAAATAATTGTTTCAATTCCATTGGATAATTTACTTTTACATTAAATTTTTCCTCAAATAAATTTAACAACATATTTATAGCTTCGTCATCTCCCATATTATATGGCATACTCATTTTTCCTTTATGAAACTCTATTTTAAAAGGTCCATTTACTAAAAAGGGTTTTAATTCAACTTCTGGTAGTGTAGTTTGATATTCTAGTCCTTCTTTAAATAATCTAGTCTCAAAACTTCCATCAGCTACTTCAAAGTCAAAAAGGTCATCTTCATTAGTTGTAACAAATAGTTCTAAAATACCTTTTGGATAACCAGCTAAATTTAACTTTGTTAAATTTATTTGTATAACTAAAGCCATAGGGTCTCCATATTTATCTTTTGGATATTCTTCTCCAATAGGTAAATATGGCTTACCTCCAATTTTATCATCCAATATACTTGGTGCTTCATTTGAATAATTTATAAAACAGCATTCTTTTTCTGTTTTTTTCTTATATTCAGATATTATTTCTGTTATTTTTTCATTCATTTTTTATCTACTTCCTTTCATTTAAAATAACTTTACCATTATCATATATTTTTCTTTTTTTTAATTTTTCTATTTTTTAGATAAATCTCTTTTTAGATATAGATATTTACTTTGCCAGTATTCATCTTTATCATTTGAATACTCACTTATAGGACAACCTTTATACAAATCTTCAGCAATTTCTAAAATTATATCTTTTAATTCTAAATTTTCAATATAATAACTAGGGATTTTATTATATCCTAAATAAGTTCCAATAATGTTTCCTGCAATGGCACCAGTGGAATCACTATCTCCATTATGATTTATTGAGCATATAATTGCTTTTTCAAAATTGTTGCTATATTTAATTGTAGAGTAGAGAGCTATAGCAAGAGCTTCTTCAGCAACCCATCCTTCGCCCAATTCTGCAATAGCTTTTTTATCACTAATAAATTTGTTATGTGCTAATTTTATTGCTTTGTTAATTAAAGTAATAAAATAGTCTCTATTTTCCTTGTCAAAAATATCAAAATTTATTTTTAACATTTCAATAGCTTCATCTGTTGCTTCTTCAATCGTTTTATTTGTATAAGCAAGATTATTTATTATAATTGTCAAAACATAGCAAGGTATTATTCCTAAAGGATGTCCGTGTGTTATTGCTCCAGCTTCTGCTCCATATTTTCCTATTTCGTGTAATGATTTTATTTGTGGCTCAAAAAATAAACCAATCGGTGCAACACGCATTACACTTCCGCAACCTTTACTATTATTTATAGGATTTTCAATAGTACCTTTTTTATTGCTTCCTAAAGCATTTAAACAAGTTTTTCCTGGAGCACGATTAACATTTAGTTCTGGAATACTTGCTAGCCAAGACACTTTTATTTCATTATTATTTCTTTTTTGTGTTTTGTACCAGTCCACATAAGCTAAATATATACAATCGGATACATCTGGTGCTATGCCTCTCATACTAAATCTAGTTTCACCCCATAATAATCCGTTTGCAGTAAACAAAGACATTTGTGTATCGTCCGAAATAATTCCTTTATTTTCGTACTTGGTTATTCTTTCATTTTTAGCTAGTTTTACAAACTCAATAGGATATCCCAAAGCATCACCAACTGCACCACCTATTAAACAACCTTTGAATTTATCTATGTTTTTCATTTTATTTTCCTCCTAACAGAAAAGGTTATAGCTACTATATAACTATAACCTTTTAAATGCTTATACCAAGAATTCAAAATTACAGTAGCACTAAATAAAAGCAGTTTTTATTTTTCATTAACAAATTGTTTGAAATATTCAACAAAACGTTGATCTTTATTTGCAATGCTTTCAATTAATTTTTTAGCTTCCTCATATTCAGGTACTTCTTTGTAATGCTTATTTAATTGTTGCAAATATAAAAAGTCTTTTGTCATATTCATAAATGTTGATCCATAATAATCTTTAGAATTACTTGCTAAAATTTCTTCAACATTAGCTTTTATTGACTCAATAGCTTTTTTAACTTCAACATCAGTTTTAAATAATTGATTATCCATCTAAAACACCTCCTTCTAAGTTCTTTAATTTATATAAACAATCCAATAATTATAACTATTACAGTAACAATTAATAATGCAATTAATTCTTTTGGAATTAAACCTTTATATTTTTCATAAACTTTTTTAATCATTCTACGATTATCTAAATTATTAATCTTTTTGCCTATCAATATTTCACTTGTACCAACAAAAGAATCTATATCATCTTTGTAAATTCTTTTATAATTTGTTGAATCATAACCAGCATATTTTTTGCTAGGTACTATTGGCTCATAGTATTTATCCAATTTAGATGAAGAAATCATACTACCAATCATATATGATAGAATCACCGCAACAATCGGATATACTACATAACCTTTAAGTATTATATTGTTAACAACTGGAATAAATAGCAATAAACTTGTTATAACTATTCCTGGTATCATTCCGGCACCAAATGAAACAGTGTTTATAATTTTATTTTTGTTTCTAATTACTTCGTCATACTTTTCTGGAGCATTCAAAATTTTATTTTTAATAAAGTTATATATTTCATCAAGTTTAGGATCTGCACTTTTTAAATTCAATGTAATATCCAGTTTATTTTCATTAATATGCATTTGAATTGATTGTGTATAAAAGTTTCTACTTCTATTTGGTGCAGGCGTCATAACTGTATAGTTCAATGCATAATATATATCCATAGTTTTTATTTCTTCCACTCTACTATAAAATATCCCCATAAAATTATCATAGTTATCAAAAGTAACGTTGGTATTATCATAGAAATCAACAGTAACTTTCATTTTACTTCCTTCATCTTTAAAAGTATAATTTTGATATGGTGTATCTAACATTCTATTTTGCATTTCTTCTTGTTGAGAAACTTTAAGATATTTTTTTAATGTTTCTCCCATTAATTGAAATATTTGTGTTAAATCATCACTACTGATTATTTTGTTTTCAGCTTTAATTGTGTCGTTATACATCTTAATTACCTCCCATTAGTAGCAATACATATTATTTATTGTTTAGTACAAAATATAGTATTCTGTACTTTAAACTTTTTCAAAATTTCATTTATAACATTTTCTATTTGATCCATATTAGAATCCGCATAATTTGATTTGCGAGTAAAAACAATGTTATATGGTTTAAAAGATATTTTAAATAAATTTTCGTGCTCTTTTGTAGCCATATCTTTACCTCTTTTAAATGATAAATCTAAAGTTATTACCACACTCTCAACATTGTTTAAATGTCCTGAATTAACAGCTTCAACAAATGAATCATAAGTTTTACACGATAAATTTGAAATACTATTTCCTTTTTCTTTTATAGCAACTTCAAATTTTGAGCCAAATGATTTTTTATATTGAAAATTCCTATATTCAGATTTTAGTTTTGTATTCTTTTCTTCATCTTCCTCACACATTTTAATTAATTGTTTATAATAAGAATCACAATATTGTGCTAAAAAAGAAATGAATTGAACTTCTGGAACAGAATTAGAATAATCATACTCTCTGCTAATTTCTATTTCCTTTTCTTCTACTTGATCCATAATTACCTCCTATTATAATACTTTTCTATATGACACATATCCTAAAGTACTATCTGTATTAATTATATCATACTTTTTTCAAATTTTATATATATTAGTCTTGTATGACTATTTTTTTGACAAAAATAGCTAAATTTATAACAAAAATAGTCGATTTTTATCATTTTTGAATAAAAAAAGAACTATTTTTAAAACAATTCTTAATTTCCTAAATCAATATCATCAAATACTGGATCGTCAAAAAAATCTTTTAATTTAATTCCAAATCCATTACTTATTCTAGCAATAGTTAACATTTTTGGATTTTTACTTCTACCATCAGTTAAGTGTTGAGCTGTACTTTGAGTTATATAACTTAAACTTGCTAATTTATTTGTTGATATATTATCAGATTTATTTAATTGGTATGCTAATTCTTTATCATTACATAAATCATTAATTCTTTTAGCAATCGCGTCATTTATCTTCATATTACCACCACCTATAATAATTTTAATGGTTAATCCTTTAAAACTGTTAATCACGCAAGACTAAATTAGTATTGCAAGACTATGTTTTTTTGTGCTAAAAAATTATCTATACCTGTCAATATGTTATTATTACCAAAAGTATCTTTTTTATTAATATCAGTGTTTACAAGTGTTTACGAGATTTTAACAAGACATTTTTATCGCTTTTTTTAAGACAAATTATCCTTATTGACTATAAACAAAGCTATGATATAATTATGTTAAGATATGAAATAAATGTATCCAGAGAGACATTATTTTCAAATATCAAATGAAATAATTTGATGTTTGAAGTAATGTTTTTTCATATCTAAATATCAATTTTTAATTGTTTCAGTCATTTTTCTTGATTTTTCAAGCAAAATTCATTGAAAACGTTTGATTTTTGGTAAATTTTGGTATATCATAAACAACAATTAAATTAATTTTTGATTTATGATGTTTTAAGGAAGTAGTACGTATCCTTTGTTTTGGTTATTTCTATGACCTTAACACGCACTGCTTCCTTTTCAATTAAGGGGGGATTGGATATATGGTTGCATTTTCTTACATTTATTATCAAGCTAACTTATTTAGTAAAAATAAAAATGTAGGATTTGTTTCCCCAAAATTTCCTGTTAATAAATCAAGTAATAAAATGTTGATATTTAGAGCAATAGGTATTAGCGAGACTATGTCTTTCGGTATCTGTTGCTCTTTTACTTTGGATACACATTTAGATCAGGGGGAATGAGTATATGAAGAACACACTTTTAGGAAAGGACGAGCTATTAATGTATGATTATGTTAAACTTAAAAACATAATCACGGATATTTTCAAGTTATTTAAGTATCTAAAAAGAACTGATGACAAAATTTCTTTACCAAAAATAACAGCTGACTATCGTGTAAGGTACGAACAATTTGTACCAGTTAATAATTCAGTTGTAGAAAACTGTGTATTAAGAAATATGATGTTAGAAACAAAACTTGAAAATAGAAGAAAAAGATTGTTGTCTAAAATAACTTTAGCTTTAAGAAAACTTAACGATATTGAATTACAAGTATTTGATCTTACTTTTTACAAATGTAAAGATGAAGATGAAATTATGGATATAATATCTTATGGTAAAGATAAAGTTAGATATATCAAAAAAAGTGCTTGTATCAAATTCGTATCCGCTCTTGGTCTTGATGATAGGTGTTTTAAATAAGGTGTCGTAAGTGACACTTTTTTAATGCACTAATTTAGATTGGAGGTGTTAGAAAAAAATTAAAGTACTGACTTAAAAGAATTAAGGGGGTTGGTTTTTATAAATATAGTTAGAATCATAATTAATATCTTTGAAGAAAGCACATATAGAAATATTGACTAAACTATTTAATTTTATGAATTACAACAAAATAAAAAAATATATATTAAAAATTTAGTAAACTTATAAATTTTAAAGGGGGGTTATATAATTAAATGGATAGTATTTTAAATGATATACTGCGTCTAATTGGAGACGCAACTAATTACTTAAAAATGTTCGTGGCTGGTGCTACGGGCTTTTTTGTTTTAAAAGATTGCATTATGTATATGGTCTCATCAGAAGATCATCAAAAAGCTGCTTCACTTCGTAAGATACGTACAACACTAATAGCTGGTGTATGTGTTTTTGTTGTAGTTCAATTTGTTAATTGGCTTCTAGCTTACTTCAAATAAAAGATTATGGATCAATACAAACTTGTAAAAGAAATTATAAAAACTTGTCAGTACTTTAAAATAGTAGAAAGAGATATTGATAACTACTTTGTTGAAAAAAAGATAATCGACGGTTTAGAAGATATTATCTTTGTAGAAAATTTACTTAACATATTTTATAAAAAAATGAAATTAAAAAGATATAGAAATTCTTTAGATCAAAATAGATTAAAGAAACTTCTAATTGAATTAGAAAAAATAAGGTTAAATTTAGAATTTAAGGGGGTGTATGAATGATGAATCAATCTTTAATTATAGGTAGAATTGTTAATGATCCAGAACTTAAAGAAACTGAAAAAGGAAAAGTATCAAATATTACGCTAGCGGTCCAAAGACCATTTAAAAATGCTAATGGCGAATATGAAACAGACTTCTTCCCAGTTGCAATATGGAATGGCATTGCTGAAACTACATCACAATATTGTCGTAAGGGCGATTTAATTGGTGTCAAAGGTAGATTGCAAAGTAAAGATAATGTTATTTCTATAATTGCTGAAAGGATAACTTTTTTATCTTCAAAGTCAATAAAAGATGACATTTCAACAGAAAAAGAACTAAAAGTATAAAAAAATATATAAAAATTTCATTTTAGGCGCTGTATTTTTTTTAAAAGCGCGTTATAGTGTTTTTAAAGAAAGGACGTGTCTTATGTTAAGAAAAATTTTAAAAGTATTTTTAGTAATTGTTTTTATAGGTTTTATAAGTGCTTATGTAAGGGGTATTCATTACAATAGTAATAAACTCAAAAGTGATAAATCAGTAGCGCAAGAAAATATAGAAACAGAAAAGAAAAATATTATTGATGAAGAATTAATATCATCTATAATAAATGATAGTGAATCTAAAGAAGAAGTTAAAGAAAATAACACTTCAAATAACAAAGTAATAAATAATAAAAATGAAGAAATAAAAAATACTATTCCAGAACAAAAACAAGAATCCAATCAAAATGAAGAAAAACAAATAAATAATATTTCAAATAAAAATGAAACTAAAACAAATGATGTAATAGAACAAGTACCTGAAGTTGATAACGAATATAATAATCTAGTTAATTTTATAGATTATAAAGCTGATGAATTTAACAAATGTCATACTGATAGTATTGATGTTGCTTTATCTGATACAGATAATATTAGAAATACATCTTGTAAGCAATTTGCATATAATGGTAAATTGGTTGGTTATAAAATACAAGTTTTTTATAATGACGGTACTTATAAATATTACAAATGAAATTTTTAAGGCGATCAATTAATTTGGTCGCTTTTTTATATTAATTAAAGGGGGAATGAAAATTGAAATTAAACTCAAAAAGTGTGCTAGCTTTAGTAGTTGGTGCATTTTCATTTTTAGTAGGTTTTACAAATGTCTTTGCTGCTACATTGGTTCAAACACCGGTTGATGATTACTTTTATACTCGTCGTGGTGGTGGAAAACCTTATATGTCAGCTCAATGGAATCTATATGACATGGACGGTAAAGCTGCTTATTGTATAGAGCCGGGTGTAAATATTACTATTCACGATTACGACGGTGCGATTGGTTATATCAACTCACCATACTCTGATGAAATAAATCAAAAGATTGGATTAATTGGATACTATGGATACAACTATCCGGGACACCAAACTTTAAGATATAGAGCTGCGGCTCAATCTTTAATTTGGGAAACAACAGGCGGTCAAATTGTAGAGTTCTGGACTGAAAAATATGGTAATGGTAGTTTTATAAATCTTAATAAAGAAAGAAATGACATAATGTCTTTAGTAAACTCACATTATACAATGCCTTCTTTTAACAATGAAACAAAAGACGCTATTATAGGTCAAACAGTATCATTTACTGATAATACTGGTGTATTATCTGGATATGAAATTTATAGAAGTGATAATGCTACTTCTAGTATTAATGGAAATACATTAAATATAACTCCTAATGCTGTTGGCGAGATTACTGTATCATTAATTAAAAAGACTTATACTTCTGATCCTACAATGATTTTTGTAGGTAAAGATAGTAAAAGTCAAAAAATGGGAATGTTTGGCGTACACGATCCAGTAGTAGCAAAAGTTAAATTAAATGTTAAAGGTGGTCGTGTTGAAATTATTAAGACTGACGCTGATACTGGTACAACTACACCAAGCGGTCAAGCTAGTTTAGTTGGTGCTAAATTTGGTGTTTATGATGTTAATGATAATTTAATTACTACTTTAACTACTGATAGTAATTCTTATGCAATAAGTGATTATCTTCCTAGTTTAAATGTATTCTACATTAAAGAACTTGAAGCTCCAAAAGGTTATGTTCTAAATACTGAAAAATATTACTTTAAATTAGATAAAGACAATTTACTAGCTAGTATAAATATTAGTAATAAAGTTATTGAAAGAAAATATGAAATAACAAAAGTTGTAGCTTCTAATAAAACTCAAATAATGACACCAGAAGTAAATGTTGAATTTGGTATATATGACTACAACAATAATTTAATCAAAACTTTAAAAACAGATAGTGACGGTAAAATTTACTTTACTTTACCATTTGGGGATTATATTTTAAGACAATTATCAACACCTAGTGGTTTTGAAAAGATTGATGATTATAAATTCTCTATAACAGAAAGCGGTCCTACTATTAATAAAGTATTTAGTAATGCCGAAATAACTTCAAGAGTAAAAATTATTAAAGTTGATGATTCGGGTAATAGAATTGCTATAGCTAGTATAAAATTCAAAATTAAAGAATTATCTACTGGTAAGTATGTATGTCAAAAAGTAGCTTACCCTAATAGTAAAACTTATTGTGAATTTGAAACTGATGATACTGGTATGCTAATTACACCATATCCACTTAATAGTGGCGATTATGAACTTGAAGAAGTGGATCAAAAAATTAATGGTTATCTATGGAATAGTGAGCCATTAAGATTTAGTATTAATGAGAAATCTAACATTATTAGTAGTGATGACTTTGATAAAATACTAGAATTAAGATTTACAAATAAAGAAGTTAAAGGTGCTATTGAAATAAAGAAAACTGGCGAAAAGTTAGTTATTGAAAATGGTAAATACACCTATGAAACAATACCACTTTCTAATGTAGTATTTGAAGTATATGACGAAAACAATAATTTAGTTGGAACTATTACTACTGACGAAAATGGTTATGCTAAACTAGATAATTTGAAACTTCAAAAATATACTTTGAAAGAAGTATCTAGTTCTCTATCTCATTTAATAGATAATAATATTTATGAATTTGAATTAGTATATAAGGATCAATATACTCCTATTATTACTAAAACATTTACATTAAAAAATTATCTACCAAAAGGAACACTAGAATTTACTAAAACTGATTTTTCTACTGATAAAGCACTACATAACACAGTCATAGAAATTTATACAGAAGATGATGTTTTAATGGGTACTTATACAACAGATGATAAAGGAATGGTTATTATTAAAGATTTACCTTTATCTAATGGTAAAAGGTACTATATTTTAGAAAAACAAACTTCTGATTCATCATACTTATTAAATGAAGAAAAAATGTATTTTGAAATTAATGAGAATGGCGAAGTTGTTAAAGCTACTATGAAAAATGAAAAAATCAAAGGTAGTTTAGAATTTACTAAAGTAGATTTATCAACAAGTAATCCTATTCCTAATACTAAAATTGAAATTTATAATGCTGATACTGACGAATTAATCTATTCTGGATTAACTGATGAAAACGGTAAAATCATTATTGATAATTTAGAATATGGACGCTACTATATTAAAGAAGTTGAAACTGCTTCACCTGACTATATTTTAAATACTGAAAAAATGTATTTTGAAATTAGAGAAAATGGCGAAGTTGTTAAAGCTACTATGACTAATGAAAAAGTAGAAATGCCAAAAACATTTAATACTGATTTAACTAGCTCAATTATTATAATTAGTACTGCTGTTCTTGGTTTAGGATTATTAATATATGCAAAAAAGAAAAATAAATAAGATTATACAAATTTTAGGGTTGATATTGATTTTAATATCAGCCCTTATTTGTTTTAAAAAAATATATTGTAATTATAAAGTAGATAAAGAAACAAAACAAGTAATTGAAACAATATTTGAAGAAGATACTCCACCACCTACCAATGAAGAAGAACAAACAGAAGAAATTGTAGAAACTCCTAAAAAGCAAGAAATACATTTAACTAACAATTATCTTGGTTATATAGAATTAAAATCTGGTATTCAAAGATTAATAACTTCTGGAACAGATAAGAAAACACTAGATAAGGGTTTAGTTGGAACATTAAGTACTTCTGCTGGAATTGATGATGAATTTGGTAATCTCATAATTGCCGGTCATAGTGTTTATAATACATTTCAAAGTTTACACTACTCCAGTATAGGCGATAAGATTAAAATTGTATCTCATAAAGCTACATATATTTATGAAATAGTAGAAAAACATACGATTAATGATGATGATATGTCTTATTTTAAAAGTGTGGTTAATGAAAAAATATTAACATTAATTACTTGTAAAAATAATGGTAATAAAAGACTAATTGTAGTCGCAAAGTTAAGGGGGTAAAAAAATGAGAAGATATAATACAAAATTTATTTTTTATATTTCAAAAGACTTGAAAAAGAAGTTAGAAGAAAGATCTCAAGAGTTAGATATTTCTATGTCTGATTATATAAGAACTTTAATAAAACAAGATTTAAAGTTAAATGATATTGCTTATGTTAATTCTATTATAGATAGACAGACATTTGAAATTGAAAATATAAATAAAAAGTTATCTGGTTATTATAAAGGTTTATAAAAAATTAAGGGGGTTTTATGAATATAGAATTAAATAATGAATTGATTGAGCGTTGTAATAATCAAAGTATGTATAATCGTGGCACTCATATCAAAGAAAGTGCTGAAAGTGATTATAAAAAGTTTATAGATACTTTTAGTAGTCGTACTCTTAATCCACAGCAATTAGAAATTGTTAAAAAAAGGACAGAACAATTTAAAGAATTAATAACAAATATTTATAATGAATATTTGAGTATATCTGCTAATTTTGTTCCTGTTAATGTTGCTGGACCAGCAAAATATAATTCTAATAAGTTTGAAAAAGTTGCTGATAGAATGGATAAAAAAATAGAAGAAATAAATGATAAAATAAATAAGTTCTATGATAATACAGAAAGTATGTTGAAAAATGCTTATTCAAAAGATGAAATAATATTAAAATATAAGAATGGATATAATGAGCCAATAAGTTCTGATGATCCATTAGCTAGAGAAAAACTAGAAGCAAAGTTAGAATACTTACAAACTAAACATCAATCGTATTTAGATTTTAATAAAAAAGCAAGACTTAATAAAACGGAACAATTACCGCCTTATGTTCTTGCTAATTCTAATCAAAATATGAAAGCTGTTAAAGATAGATTACAAACACTAGATAAAATAGATAACATAGAAACAGGTCGCTATTATTTTGATAATGGCGAAGTTAGTTTTGATAAAGAAGATATGAGAGTAAAAGTTTTCTTTGATGAAAAGCCAGATGAAAAAACAAGAGATGAATTAAAATCTCGTGGTTTCAAATGGTCTCCAAAAAATTCTGCTTGGCAAAGAAAATTAACACCAAACGCTATTTATATAACTAAAAGAATGTTTAAAGATATTGGAAGTTTAGAAATCAAATTAGTTAATGATTATACTAAAACTATATAGGTAATATTATGCTACAAGTATTAGTCGTTCAACAAGAATCGGCAAGTTGGTTAATGGACGCTGTCCGTTCTATCTTCTGGTTTCTTGCTAAAGGTGTATTACTTCTACTAGACGGAATGTTTTTAATAATTGATGATATATGGAAGTTTAAATTTTTTGATAATCCTTATGTAAATAAAATCTATTCATCTGCTATTATTGTTGCTTGTACTTGGTTGATATTAAAAGTTATATTAGAACTAATTATGAGATATTTTGTAGATCAAGATGATAATAGCTCACCTACTAGGGTGTTTAAAGGTATTGTTTTTTGTGTCGTTATGATGTTTTTAATTCCACCTATATTTAATTGGGGTTATGATTTATCTTCAAAAATGACACAGTATGTTGTTTCTGTATCATCAAATAATACTGCTAGTGCTACTTCTTTTGAATCTAGTATGTCATCAATGATACTTAATGCTTTTGCTGATGATGACAAGATGAAAGAAGAACATAAAAAATATTTTATAGAGAACTGGTTTACCGCTGATTATAACGAAGTTGAAGATGACGGTTTATTTGATAGTGGTGTTTATAAGTATAGTTTTAGTACTTTTCCAATATTTCTAGTAGGTTTAGTAGTTGTAGTACTTCTTTTCTTTATAGGAATACAAGTTGCTAAAAGGATTATAGAGTTAGCTCTCTATAAAGCCATAGCACCTTTTGTATGTACTTCTTTAGTGTCAAACAAATCACACGCTTTTGAAGTTTGGTGCAAGGGTGTTATGGGTACTTTTTTGGTAACGACAGTTCAATACTTATGTATAGGTATCTTATTTAATGTTTTCGGTCAAGTATCATCTGGAACAAATTATGTAATGTCAGTCATTTTAATTGTCATAGGTGCTTTATTATTTATAATAGCTTCTCCTCAATTAGTTTCTGCATTACTTAATGCAAATACTGGTGCTGGTGCAAATATGAGTGAATTACATACACTAGCTGCTTTAGGTACAAGTATGATCGCTATGTCTAAATATGGTAAGACAGTAGATAATTCTACAAGTTCAAACTCTAATACTGATAATTCAAATAGTGATAGTTCTGGAGCTGGTGCTGATACTAATATGGATAATTCATCTTCAAATTTAGAAAGTGCTTCAAATAGTGCTTCTAGTAATGAAGATAATAATTCTAATAGTAATCTTAATAATGAAAGTCCTGATAATAGTTCTAGTGATATATCTTCTTCTGATCCTGAAGTAAGTGATTTATCTGGTAATATAAGTGATAATATCAATATGGATACTACTACATCTTTATCAGAAAGAATTGATACATATAAAGACTTTATGGATAATCGTTATTCATCATTAAATGATGATACACCTACATATAAAACTAATGTTGATTGGGGGAATATAAATGTATCTAATACCAAAGAACATAAGAGTTAAAAGAGAGATTTTTAAAGGTTATGGTGTTAAAGAAATTATCTTTTTAGGAATATCAATCTTTGTTGGTTATTTATTAGCTAGATTATTTGGTAAAGGTTTATTAAAAGTGTTTTTATTCTCATTTTTTCCTATACTTACATTTTTAATAACTCTACCTATGCCAAATGGTAATGGTAATATTTTAAGTATTCTAATTAAAATGTTAAAATTTAGAACAAGTCAAAAAAAATATAAGAAATATAATTCTTAAATATAAGGGGGTATGTAATTGAATAATAAAGTTGATGATGTACTTTATAAACTTGTAGAAACAAAAAAATTCATAGCGAAAGCTGCTTTAAATGATAATAGTAATACTTCTTATGAGAACACTATTAAAGGACTAAATAATATTATTGTTGATTATACTATGAATAATAAAATGTCTCGTAAAGAAATTTTAGATATTACTTTTTCTTTATATGATATTGAAGTTGAAAAAACATTTTTAGATAATGTTAAAGATTTCTTAAATATACCTAAACATATCAAAAATATCAAAGAAAAAATAATTGAAAATCATAAAAAAAAAGAAACTAAAAAACAATATGAAAAAGAAATAGAAAGTTTAGTTAAGGATAAACTAAAAGAAATGATTAAACAAGATAAATTAGATAGTCAAAATAAAGTTAATGATGATAAAGGTTTAGATAAAGAAAAACAAGAAAATATAAATATAACTAATAATAAGGAGCTATCTATTAATCATAATATTAAAACTTCTGTTCCTACTTCCAACAAGGAATTTGAAGAAACAAAACAAATGAAAATTTAAGGGGGTTATAAAATTTATGAATAAGAATCTTGATGAAGTGTATATAACACTTCTAAAAGCAAAAGAAAAAATATACGAATATACCAAAAACAAAGTTAAAAATGAAAATTGGCGACCATATTATAATGGAATTGTAGAAAATATAGATAATATTATAGTAGATTATTCAATAGCAACAAAAATGTCTAGTGAAGAAATTTTAGATTGCTTATTTGAAGTTGGTGCTGATAATAAAGATAGTATTTTCTATGATACTTATAACACTATGAAAATAAATATGTAATTCATAATATCTGGGGGTTATTTTGAATAAGAATAAAAAGAAAAAGATTGATAAATCTATTCTTGAATGGTTGCCTTTTAAAGAAGTTTGGAATGATTTATTATATCTTGATAATGACAAAGTTGTTGGTATTATAAAAGTAAATAGCATTAATCTTCAACTATATTCTAATGAAGAACAAACATCTAAAATATTTCAATTTAGAAAAGTATTATTAAGTTTAGAATATCCTTTTAAAATACTTGCTCTTGATAAGCCGATTAGTTTGTCAGAACACATAGAAAACTTATTATATTTATCTAAAAATACTGATGATAAAATTAAAAAAGAATTATTAGAAGAAGATATAAAATATGCTGATACAATAATGAATAATAATTTAGTAAACAATCGTGAATTTTATTTATTAATTGATGAAGATAAAGACAATGTTAAATTGTTAAAATCTAAAATAAATGATATTATATCTCAATTATCTAATATAGGTCTATCTTCATCTCAAGCTAAAACTGATGAAATAAAAGAATTACTATTTGTCTATCTTAATCCTACTTCATCACTTGAAGTATTTAGACAAGACAGTAGTTTAAAAACATTAAAAGAAAAAATTGCACCTATTGCAATGAAGTTTAATGAAAAAGATATATTACTTGGCGACATATATGCTACAAGTATTATAATTGATACTTTCCCCTCTTATGCTAGGGGAAGTTGGTTAGGTATGTTATCTAACATTAAAAATACTCGTATGATGATTTCTGTTAATCCTATGGATAATATAGAAGTTAATAAAACTCTTAAAAAAGGAATGACAGAAACTAGAAGTAAGTTTATTAATTCTAAAGATAGAAACGATCAAATAGTACTCAAAAATCAATTAGAAGATTATGAGAAACTAACAAATAAAATGGATCGTGAAAATGAAAAAATGCTACTGATGTCAGTAGTGTTTTTTACTTATGCTGAAAGTTTAGAAGAATTACAAAAAAGAATAAAAGAAATAAAGTCTGCTTTAAGTAGTTTAAATCTTCGTGGATCACAGTTGATATTCGAGCAAGAACAAGGTTTAAAAACTTGTTTACCAACTCTTGATATGCCACTTCAAGAAAATTTTGGACTACCTATGCCTACAACGACAGTAGCGGCTTCATTTCCTTTTGTATTTGAATCTATACAAGATGACGGTAATTCTATAATACTTGGCGACGACATAAACGGCGGTCTTACACTGTTTGATTTGTGGAAAAGAACTAACAAAAGAACAAACTCAAATATGTGTATTATAGGTAAAAGTGGTAGTGGTAAATCTACTTTAATCAAAAAGTTATTACGTGGTAATTTTGCACGTGGTGGTGGTAAAAAGCGAACTCGTATTTTGTGCGTAGATCCAGAACGAGAATACAAAGACTTATGTAATACTCTTAATGGTAATTGGATAGATTGCGGTAGCGGATCAGGATTTGTTATTAATCCACTAGAAATTAAAAATTCTGCTAATGATGAAGATAATAATGTAGCTGTAATAAAACACTTACAAACATTTAGAACTTTTATAAAATATTATTTTAAAGACTTAACAGAATTAGAACTTACTAAAATTGAAGAATTACTTTTAAAAACATATAAAAAGAAAAACATAGATTTAGATACTGATGTTAGTAAGTTATCTTCAAAAGATTATCCTATCATTACCGATTTTCATAATGAAATAAAAAACGAATTAGAAAATGCAAAAAATGATAAGAGGATTAATGATGACACAGTTAAGTCTTTAGAAAAAATAGAAGCTATTGTTAGAAGAATGGCTACCGGTGTTGATAGTAAATTATGGAATAATTATTCTAATTTAGATTTAAACTCTGATTTTATAGTATTTGATATTCATACTTTACTTGATAGTGATGACACTATATTAAGAACTCAATTCTTTAATATCTTGTCTTTGTGTTGGCACATTATTAGTCAGAATAGAGACGAACAAGTTATTTTAATTGTAGATGAAGCTCATTTATTAATTGATCCTGAAAATAAAGACGGACTAGAATTTTTAAAAAGAACTTCTAAAAGGATTCGTAAATATAATGGTAGTTTAATTGTGTGTACTCAAAATATGATTGATTTCACTTCACCAGAAGTAGTTAGATACGGTCAAGTTATTGTTGATAATTCTGATTATCAAATCATTATGGCTCAAGGAAGTGAAGAAATTATTTCACTTCAAAAAGTATTAAGATTAAGTGAAAATGAAAGAAGATTTTTACAAACTGCTGGTAAAGGTCAAGCACTATTTGTTATTACTCACGACAAGCGAATACCTATCTTCGTCCATTTAAGACCAGAAGAAAAAGAATTGTTTGGTAAAGGTGGCGGTAGATAATTAAAGATATTGTATCAACCATAATGAAAGGTAAAATGATAATTGCACTACTTCCAGTTGCATTTATCATTTTTATTGTTTTAATAATTGTAGCTTTACTTACTTCATTGTTTGGTAATCAAGAGATGACTTATAAAACTTCTTTTGTACTTCCATTTGATACAAATAACTTTACTATCACATCTGATTATGGACTACGTGATGATCCATTTACTAATGAAAAATCAAAACATAATGGTATAGATGTTGTCCCAGTAAATACAAAAAATATAGTTGCAATAGCTGACGGTAAAGTTGTTGCTAGTACTCTTGATAGTGCTGGTGCTGAATATGTTTTAATAGAACATAAAATAAATGGAACTACTTATAGATCTGGATATTGGCATTTAGAAGAAAATTCAAGAACTGTCAATGTTGGCGACGAAGTTAAGCAAGGTCAACAAGTTGGTATTATGGGAATGACTGGTAGAGCAACAGGGGTTCACTTGCACTTAGTTTTGCAAGTATATAATGCTAAAACAAATCAGTTTGAATATACCGATCCCACTACTATTATTAAAAATAAAATAACTGCTAAAGATTATATCTTATATGATTATAATTCTAAAAGTTTTAATAATCCATTTGGTAATCTACCCACTACACCAGAGTTTAATCCATTACCTAATCTTAATAATTAATGGCCGAACTTTTGGCAAAAAAGCAATTCAAAAAGTGGCGATTTTCTAAAAAATATATATTCAAAAAGTGTGTACGATTGTTATACACCCCTTATTTTTCAAAGGGTAAGAAGTTAACGATTGTATAACAAAAAGATGAAATGTAAACACTTGCGTTTTTTAGAAACCCTTATGAAATAAGGGAAAATTCGCCACTGGCGAATTGTTTGTAAACAGGATTTATCCTGCTTTAAATAGAACTTAAAAGTTAGTACATTTTTTTGGCCGAACTCTTGGCCGAAGATAGAAAGGATTTTATGAAATTATTTTTGATTATTTTAGGAATTAATATTCTAATATTTTTAATTGTATTTGTTTTCTGTGCTTGTAAGGTTGCAAGTTTATGTGATAAAGAAATGGAAAAAATAAATAAAGATATTTAAGTTGTTATATTAAAGTTTTATTATTTTATAAAAGGGGGTTATATAAATGAATGATAAAAAAAATAATTATTTAAAAGTACAAGTGGATCAAAAAATGGAAGAAGCATTTAGAAAGATTATTGAGAAAAAAGGATTATCAATTCAAACTGCTTTAGAAATTATAATTAAAAATTATATACTTGAAAACTTGGATTGTATATTGAATAGTAAATAATGAATGAAAATAAAAATTCAAATATTGTTGCTTTCAGACTAGATCCACATAAGAAAAAATTATTACAAGATCAAGCTGATAAAAATAATATGAAATTAAGTGAGTATTGTAAATTAGTTTTATTAGATTATTTAGAACAGTCAATGTTATTAGATACACAAAAAAAGTTGGTCGAACTAATTACAGAAACAGTACAAAATGCTAATGAAAAACAATTCTATAAAATACTTACTATGCTAAATAAAAATAATATAGGAATAGAAACTATAATATTACAAAATGATATGACTTATAAATATTTTGATATACCACAAACAAGATCTGAATTAAATACCCATTTAGTAAATCACCCTATAACAGAAGTGGCAAGAGAACAAGTATTAAAAAATATTCGTGAATTAAGAAATAAAAAGGAACTAATTGATGAGTAGTAATATAGTAGCTATCGTCCGTTATAAGAAAGATGTTAATTTTCAAAAGTTAGTTGGTGGTTGGTGTAAGTATGTTTCAAAGGACGGTGCTGACGGAAAAAGTTTAAAAGATTTTTCTTCTAGTGATGAATTGTTTGATAAAGAATTTGGAATATATGATGATACTATTGATAATGATATTAATTACATTTGGGATAAAAACGGAGATATAAAAAAAGAAGATATATTAAAAGATTTGCCAAAAGATGAATCAGGTAGAATGTGGAATTTAGTTATTTCGTTCCCACCAGATTTTGCTTTAGAATCTGGACTTAAAACTAAACAAGATTATTATATGATGACTAAATCTATTATGCCTAGATTTTTATTAGATAATGATTTTGACTTAACTAATACACGGTGGTATGCAAGTAAACATAATGATACTGATAATCCACATCTTCATATTACTATTTTTGAAAAAGAAATTAGAAGAAAAAAAGATACATTAGAAAAGTCATCAATAAAATATTTAAAAAGTAATATTGCTTCTTATTTAGTAGATAACAAATCTTTTTATCAGGAACAAGATTATTTATTTTTAGGTTTGGAATATAAGATAAGAAAAAACAATTTTACAAAAGTTGATAAAGAATTATTTTTTAGTAGTAAATTTAGAAAAGCATTAAATAAAGATTTATTGAATTTATATGATAAGCTACCAAAAAGTGGCCGACTTCAATATAACTCAAAGAATTTAGATTATTGTAGAAAAGATATTGATAAAGTTATAGAAAGAATTTTATATCACGACACTATCAAGTATGAATTTGAAAAATACTATCATAGTTTAGAAGAAATACAAAGAGAACAAAAAAAGTTATATGGTAATAATGCAAATAATAAATATATAGAGAATAAAATGAAACGTTTATATTCTAAAATAGGAAATGATATTTTGCATAACTTTAAAGTTTATAACTCTACTGACTTTATTAAAAGACAAAAAGAATTTTTAAAAGTTAATATAATGAATATGAATTTTAAAAGTCGTCCTGTAAAAAAGAACTCTACTATTTTAAAGTATGCTAAAGAATTATATAAACTTGGTCGTCTTGCTGAATTATCTGATAATGATATTAAAAAGTTATTAAGTGATTGGATTAGAAGATCAAACTTAAATGTTAATGTTGATAATGTATTTACTGCTGTTAGAATGACAAACGAAGATATAAACGCTACTGATTTTTATAAATCACTATCTCACTTTGGTTATACAAAAGAAAAATATACTAACTATAAAAATAAATCTTTTTATAAAAATATTAGATTTAAACAGTTTATTAAAAAAGCTAATTATTTTTTAGAATCTGAAAGTAAAAATGAAGAAAGATATTTACAAGAGATTTTAGAAAAAGGATTACAAGGAAAAGAGATTTAAAGGGGGTTGTTAAAATAAAGAAATTTAACTATTGTTTAGTAGTTATTATTTCTCTATTATTAATTATCTTTTTTCTACCGAATTTTATAAACATAGTTCAAAATAATTTTAAATTAAGTTTTAATTTTAATTTAATAGAATTAATTAAGATAATATTAAATGATAAAAAAATGATTATGGGGATCTTGCTTTTAGAGATCCTTTTCATTTTGCTTATAACTTATTATAAATATAATTTTAAGGTTAAGAACTCTCACTCTACTAATGGTATTCCAGAACGTGTAAGTTCTAATGAATTTGGTAGTAGTAAATTTGCTAGTATAAAAGAAATTAAAGATAACTTTACTACTTGGAAATTTGGAAAAGAAAATAAATCAGGTGGTATGGTTGTTGCAATAGAAAATAATAAATACTATGTTGATACAAGCTCTAATCATAACTTAATTGTTGGTAGTACTGGATCTGGTAAAACTGTTAGTGTCATATTACCACTAATTTTTAATCTAGCTGATAGTAATGAGTCAATGATTATTAATGATGTTAAGGGCGAATTATATAAATATACTTATGATTATTTAAAGAAAAAAGATTATGATGTTAAGGTTATTAATTTAAGAGATACTAAAAATAGTGATTTTTGGAATCCTCTTACTTTAGCTTATCAATATTATAAAGAAAATAATTTTGAAAAAGAAGTTGAAACAGTTAATGACTTATCAAATGCAATATGTGAAGAAGTTAATAGTCGTGATAAGTATTGGCAAGAATCATCATCTTCTGTATTAAGTGCTTTATGTCTTGCTTTAATTGAAGATTGTAAAAATGAAAATCAAATACATTTTCATTCTATTTATAATTTGTTAGTAGAACACGGAGCTAAAAAGTATGGGGATCAAAACTCATTAGACAAATACTTTGATGATAGGCCTTTCGGTAATACTGCTAAAAATTTGTATTCTGCTGGTAATTTTGCTCGTGGGGAAACAAGAGCTACTATCTTCTCTATATTGGCTTCAAAATTAAAAGTATTTGGCGATACTGGTATAAGTTATATAACAAGTAAAACTTCTTTTAATATGCGTGATATTGGCAAGAAAAAAACGGCAATATTTTTGGTAGTACCTGATGAAAAGTTATCTCGTCATTTTATAGGCGGCTTATTTGTAAATCAAGTTTATCAGACTTTAGTAGAAGAAGCACAGAAAAGTCCTAATGGCGAATTAGATGTTAGAGTTAATTTAATCTTGGAAGAACTTTGTAATACTATACACATTAACGAATTATCAAAAAAACTAACAGTAGCAAGATCCAGAAAAATTAGAATATATGGTGTCGTTCAAGATTTTGGAATGATACAAGAACATTATAGAGATCAAGCTACCACTATTAAAGCAAATATGAATTTATGTTATCTTCTTACGAATGATTATAATACTGCTAGAGAAATATCAAACCGACTAGGAAAATATACAATAAAAACTACTAGGACATCATCTTCTAATAGATATGGCAAAGCTGATTTTAATTTATCAAGTGATACTTCTTTAACTGGTAGAGATTTACTTACTACTGATGAATTAATTAATTTTAAAGTTGGCGACGCATTATTTTTAAGAGCTCGTATGGATCCTATCAAAACTAAATTAAAACAAATAAGTGATTATCCTATAAAATATAAAATTGTTGATGAAATAAAAATTGATAATCCAGACTTTCAAAAATTAGAACTTTTTGATTTAGACACTTTTAGAATAGAAAAAGAATTATTTAAACCGGAAGAAACTAAAAAGACTACACCTACTAAAAGGGCTAACCCTACTAAAAAGAAAAAGGATAATGGGAATAAACAATCCTAGTATAAATCTTTTTAATTTTAATTATCCGGTTATAAAGTTAAATAAAGATAATGTTAAAGTTGGTACTTTCTTTTCTGGTATTGGTAGTCCTGAAATGGCTTTTAAAAGATTAAAAGATAATGGTATTATTAATAATTATGAATCGGTATTTTTTTGTGAAATAGATAAATGGGCGGTAAAAAGTTATTGTGCTATTCATAATAAAACTGAAAAAGATAATCTTGGGGATATTACAAAAATAAATGGTAAAGATCTTCCTTACTGCGACATTTGGATTGGTGGCTTTCCTTGTCAAGATATATCTATGGCTGGTATAAGACGCGGATTTGATTTTAATAGTAATACTAGATCATCTCTAGGTTGGAAGATGATACAATTTATAAGAGAAATGGATAATCCACCAAAGGTTGTTATCTTTGAAAATGTAGCTGCTATTACTAATTCTAAAATGAGAAAAACTTTAAGTCTTTTTAAACAAGATTTAGAAAATCTAGGTTATTCATTATACGATCACGTTTTAACTGCACTTGATTATGGTACACCTCAAAATAGAGAAAGATATTTTTTAGTTGCAATTAAAGGAAAATATATCTATCATTTTCCAGAAAGAATAAAACTTAAATTAAGACTTAAAGATTTATTAGAAAAAGATATTGATCCTAACTTGGTATTATCAGAAAAAGTGAAATTTGATTTAGAGAAATTTGTTAAAAATAAAAACTATTCTAAAAACAGTAAATTGATATGCAAGAATTTAAAAGACAAAAGAAAAAAATATGTTATAAATTTATATAGATTCGTTGACGGTAAAAATCATTGTGGACGTGATACTTCATCAAAATATAATCAAACTGCAAGGTTATGGTCTATGAATGGGTATTGTCCTACTTTAACCGCTAACTCTACTGAAGATACAAGCAAAATGATTATCTACAAAGATAATTGTTTTTTTGTTAAGAAAATTAGTCCACTTGAAAGTTGGCGATTTATGGGATTTTCAGATGATGATTTTTATAAAGCTAAAAGTACTGGTATGTCTAATAGACAACTATTTAAACAGGCCGGCAATAGTATAGCAACAAATGTTATTTATTACATATTGAAAAATTTATTTTAAGGGGGTGTTAATTAATGGAATATGAAATATTTTTAAATAAAGTTAGAAAGAATTTAGAAAAAACAGACAACTACTTTGAATGTGAAATGAATGAGATAATTGATGTTATAAGAAATACTTTAACTAACGAAAAAATAATTAATATATCTGATTTAGATATTCTATTCTATAAAGTTAAATGTTATATAAATAGAATGATAAAAAAAGAAGAATAATTTTACAAAATATGACAAAATACGACAAATCGTTCAATTAGTCTTGCAAGACTAACAAAAATGTGTTATATTTATATTGTCAGTAAGATACTGACTATTAAACCATTTTACTTTAACTTGCATACGCTACACCTTACTTCTAGTAGTGTTTGTAGTAAAAGTAGCTCACTAAAGCCGCTAGTACAGGGCTTTGTTTTTTTAAGAAAATATATCAAATTATAGCTGTTTGATTGACTTTAACCTATATTTAATGTAAGATAATAGCAATAATGAAATCATTAACTGATTTAGGGGAAATGTTTTTATGAAGTCTGAAAGTTTTAAGCTCTTAAAAAGCAAAATAAATATTTTAAATGATTTGAATGATAAGATTAATTTAATCGAATGGAACAAAGATGACGGTCCAAAATTTGAATCAGTTGAAGAAATGAAAGAATTTGAAAAAAAAGTTATAAATGGCGATTTTGAATTTGTGTTAGATGATAATATAGATAATGATAATAATACAATTTTAAAAGATTATAAAACTACTAAAGATAATTATTTCTTTTATATTTATAGTTATAAGAATAATGATAAATATATTACTTATTTATCTCTAAAGAATTTAGATGAAACAGATTGTATTCATAATATATATGGATATAAAACTGATGATGAAAATTCTGCTTTAACATATTTTGATAAATTAAAAAATGATATATCAAATAATACGATTGATTATATACTTAATAAAATGATAATTGATGTTGATAAAAATATAAATAATTTAAAAAATAAGTATAAGAAATTGACTAGCGAAAGTTAGTCTTTTTTTTATACTTTTAAAGGGGGTTGAAATTATAGATATAATTAATAGTCTTAATTTGATTAAAGAATATACATCAAAAAAAGACTTTGAAAAAATTAAAGATACAACTTTAAATATAGAAAAAAATATTTTGAATAATTACCATAGTCATAATGATTTTAAAAGATTAATTGATACCATTGTGCTATATAGTGATTATTCTTTTTTTAATACCTTATTAATTGATTATCAATATCCTTTTTTCTTGGATCTTGGTACTGAAAATAAATATAAGAAAAATGGATTTACTATTTTAAATAATGCTAAAAAGATTAATATACTATCACCAGATAATGATGTATTTGTAAAAGTTAAAAATGATGATAAAGAAGAAATATTACCTTATACTTCACTAACTGATAAAGAAAAAGAAAAACTTAATAATCCTAATGATAAAAGTATTACATTAGATCATACAGAACTAAAAGGAATGAATATTATAGAACTATATGATTGTAAAGATACTACTATGGAACAAAAAGATTATAAAAGTTTAGAATTACCTGCATTACTTCTTTTTGATTATCAAGATATATATAATTCTTTTGTAAAAGCACTATATGCTGATGGATATAAAATTAACTATTGTAATAATTTAAAAAATAAATTTGATTATGATAAAGATAATAAAACTATTAATTTGAAAAAAGGTATCAATGATAGAATTAAAGTTTTATCTATGCTAGATATTTATACATCAGATAATGCAAATAATGATTTTGAGAAAGAACTTCTAAAATATTCTATTTGTAAAGGTATAGGAATTGATACAGACTTTGATGATAGATTTGATTTATATAATTGGTATAAAAAAACAGATTTTAATGATGTTGAAAAATCTTTTAAATTAATATCATCAAAAGGAAGAAAATTTATTAATAACTTTAATAAGTTTTTTAGTATTGAGAAGAAAAACTTTGAGTACATACCTACTGGTTTATATGAAGATTATAATTTATCACTTTAGGCGCTGACAAACATATTTATAGCGCGTTATAATTTTTTTGTAAGGCGGTGGTGATATGAAAAAAGATCCTTGGGATAAATACTATAACAAAGCTAAAGAATTAAGAATAAATGCAATTTATGCTGATACTTTATGCGAATTAATACTATTAAGATATGAATATGTATATGATAATATTAGTAAAGCTGATGTTTTGAAAGAACTGCCGGGAATTAGAGAATTAAAACCTATTCAAGTAAAAACTATTTATGAAAAAGCAATAAAGTTATTAGAGTTAAAATATGATGTTATAGTTTTGCAAGACAATCCATTTGTATTTAAAAAATAAGAAAGTGAGTGATGAAAATATGGAACTAGCTACTATGTATTATGATTTTGTAAATGATTATTCAAATATGTTTAATATTAAAACATTTATTGAAAAAGAAAAAATAAGAAGTGATGAAAAGACAAATGCTGTTGTTGAAATACTAAATGAATACTATATCAATGGAACTATGTTTTGCTTTTTAAAAAGTGATAAAGAAAAAGCAATTAACGACATAGTTAAAAAACTTCAAAGTAAAAATGGTACATTTGATTTAATTAATAAACTTGAAGTTGTTATTGATGATGACGAAAACTATCTGGTACAAATAATTTTAATGTATGATAATTGTAATAACAATATAGAAACATTGAAAAATAAAGTTGATAAAAGATATAAAAATAATCAAAAATTTCATAAGAAAGATTATTTTGATTTATTTTTAAAATATAATGATTTATTTAATAAATTAAATTATCATTATGATAATAATATATAAACAATATTAAAACTATGATTTAGTTATCAAATTTAATTTTATCTCATAAGTTAAATTAGGAACTATTAATTATAGTTTTTTTTATTTATATTAAGGGGGTTTAATTTGGAAGAAAAAAAGAATAAAAAAGGGAAAAAAATTAATTATACAAAATTCAATTATAGTGAAGAATTTATCACTAATATAGAAAACCCCACTAAAGAAGATTTGAAAAATATATTTAATAAAAAATATTTTAATTATATAAGAAGATTGGAAAATCGCTCTTTAGGGGGCTGTATAAATGAATAAAGCGCGTTATAATTTAGTTAGCTTGGAATTACGATTAAAAATAATCAAAAAGGAAGTGTTATTTTTATGAGTATATTACAAACTATTAAAACTATTATAAGGGTGGTGTTATATTTAAGATTATCTGATGAAGATAAAAACAAACTATCAAAAGAAGAATTATCACAAAGTATTAAGAATCAAGAAATAATGTTAAGGGATTATGCTGAAGAACAAGGCTGGGAAGTTGTTGGAGTTTATAATGATGATGATTGGTCTGGATCAGACGCTACAAGGCCTGATTTTAACAGAATGATTGAAGAATGTAAAAACGGTAATGTTGATATTGTTTTATGCAAAACGCAAGCTAGATTTGCTCGTGATATGGAACTTGTAGAAAAGTACGTTCATAACTTATTTCACGAATGGAATGTAAGATTTATAACAGTAGTTGATAGAATTGATAATGCTAGAAAAGAAACTAAAAAGACAAGTCAAATTCTAGGATTAACGGATCAATGGTATTTAGAAGATACATCTTTAAATATTCGTGAAACATTAAAGTCAAAAAGAAAAGACGGTCAACTTACTTCAAGTTTTGCAACTTATGGTTATATGAAAGATCCAGAAAATAAAAATCATTTAATAATTGATCCTATATCCGCTGAAGTTATTAAAAGAATTTATGATGAGTATTTGTCAGGAACTGGACTTGATAAAATCGCAAGAAGATTAAATGAAGATAAAATATTAAGTCCTTATGAATACAAATTACTTAATGGTAGTAAATTGAAAATACCAGTAATTAAGGATTATGTAAATTATGGATATATTGAGAAAACTGGTACTTATATGTTAGATGTAAGTTTTACTAATAAGGAAGAATATATCTTAAAAGATTTAGTAAGTTTTAATTACATAACTACTGATATGAAAAGCTTTAATAATAAATGTGATATTGTATTAAAGAAATACACTAATAATAGAACAAAAATATATTATAGTGAAAATGATAATATTGATATTAATAACTTTAATATAGATGATTGTATTTTATTAAATGAAAATGATGTTATACCAAAGACAGCTAAAGTGATTATTTCATATACCAAAGAACTTGATCGTACTCATACTATTAATTATCAGTTTGAAATTACTCTAAAAGAAAACAGAGAACACGAAGATTATTATATAAATATCTGTGGTAAAGCAACAGATGAAATAAAAAAATCAGACTTTATTCATAATATAAGAAAAAAGTTTAAGTGGTCTAGTTCTACTATTAGAACATTACTTACTGATGAAGTTTATATAGGTAATATGGTACAATTCAAATCAACAACAGTTAGCTACAAAAATCACACGGTGGTATGGAATGATGATGAAACAAGAATTAGAAAGGATAATACACACGAGCCAATCATTGCTAAAGATATATGGTACACAGTTCAAGAAAGATTAGAAAATACCGCTAGAAGTTGCAAAGGTGGTACAGTACACCCACTATGTAATAAAGTGTATTGTTCTAATTGCAATCAAATATTTACCAAAACAGGTAATCGTAGATCTGACGGTACTGGATATTTATGTTGTAAAGATAAAAAGACAAATTGGTCTAATTGTGATAATAAAACTTCTATTAGAGAAGATCAACTACATCAATTCATACTAGAAAAAATGAATGAAATGTTAAAGAAATTTTATGAAGAAGATGATCTTAAAGAAATGCAAAACGAAGTAATAGAACAAGATTTATACAAAGATAAATTAAATTCATTAGAAAAAGAATTACAAAGTATTAATAAGGAATTACAAGGTAAAAGTACATATTTTCAAAAGCTATATGAAGATCGTACAAATGGGATACTTCCAGAAAAAGAGTTTTTAATATTAATGAATAAGTATAAAGATGATAACGAAAAGTTAGAAGAACGACAAAAAATAGTGAAGAAAGAAATATCATCTACACTAGCAAAAAAAGAAACAGTAAAAACTAAAAAGAATATCTTTAAAAAGTACAGACATATAGAAGAATTATCTATTGAAATTGTTGAAGATTTTATTGATAAAATTCTCATAGGGAGCTATGATGAAACAACAAATTCAAGGGATATTAAAATAATATGGAACTTTACCATTTAAAAATATATATAGATGATTTATTACATCGGGCAGTTGGGCCTGTCGCTCCAGTTTCACCTTGTAATCCTTGTGGACCTGTTGGTCCTGTTGCTCCAGTTTCGCCTTGTAATCCTTGCGGACCTGTTGGGCCGGTTGGACCTGTTGGTCCTGTTGCTCCAGTTTCGCCTTGTAATCCTTGTGGACCTGTTGGGCCGGTCGCTCCAGTTTCACCTTGTAATCCTTGCGGACCTGTTGGTCCTGTTGCTCCAATTGCGCCCCTTGGTATTGTAAAATCTAATATGACATTTTCATTTGTACCAACATTTGTTACACTGGCATTAGTTCCAGGATCTGTTGTAGTTGTTGTTCCAACATCAATAGTAGTAGCCCCTTGAGGGCCAGCTGGTCCTGTTGGACCGGTTGGACCAACTACAAAACAATTACTTCTACATTTTCTGCCTTCATCTATTGTTCTTCTTACTTTGTCTGAAAAATTATTATTCATTACTTATCCTCCTTCATAATTATATTATGAAATTAGATTGAAATAATTGTTTACTATTGTCTAAAAATTAGATTATATACTAATTATACAAAGAAAAATCTCCTAATTATAGACACTACCTATTTTAGATATAGGCCATATTCTATATACTGCCTTTCCTAATATGTCTTTTTCATCTATTAAACCTATAGTTCTACTGTCTTTGGAAATTGGTCTATTATCTCCAAGTACTAAATACTTTCCTTCAGGTATACTAGAGCAGCTACATATTTCTTCTAAGTTGAAATCACTAGTATCTCTAAATTTAAAATTTTCTTCTACTAATTTATCATTTACATATAATTTATTACTTTTATAACTTATATGTTCTCCTGGTAGTCCTATGATTCTTTTAATTATTTCTTCTTTTTCTTCCTTTATGATTACAATATCGAATCTTTTGATGGATGAACCATTGTAACCAATTTTTCTTTCTAATAATAATTCTCCATCTTGAAGATTTGGTTTCATTGAACCACCGCTTACTACTACAGGAGTTATAATAAACATTCTAATTAATACTACAACTACTATTATAATAGCGTATGGCAATAATTCTTTTATTATCTTCATTATCATTTCACCTCTAAAACAAAAAGATAGTAGCTAAGCTATTATCTTCTTTCTTTAATTTTATATTGGCTCTTTCTGTCTCTTAAGAAATATAATTTAGCTCTTCTTACTTTACCTGCTTTTTCTATTTTAATATAAGCAACTTTGTTAGAATGAACGTGGAATGTTTTTTCAACACCTACACCTGAATATACTCCTCTAACAGTGAAAGTTTCAGATACTCCCTTACCTTTTCTTGCAATTACAGTACCCTTAAAATCTTGGATTCTTTCTTTTGATTTACCACCTTTAGTTTCAGTAATGATACATCCTACTACTACAGAGTCTCCTACTCTAAAGTCTGGTAAGTCTTTCTTTAATTGACTATTTGTAATCTTGTCAATAACATCCATCGTATATACACTTCCTTTCCTTCAAATAATCATTATCTATAAGTAATTATAATAAGCGGATTATTCTGTAACAGTTATAATTCTATCATAAGTTACACTAAATTACAACTGTTTTCATTAAAAATTATGCTTTTTTTTATGAAAAATCATATATTTTAGTATGAAATATATAATTCATAGAGGTATTACTTCATCTAGTATTAAAGAAAATAGTTATTTAGCTATTAAGAAGGCTTTAGGGGATCCTAGTTCTAGTGGTGTAGAATTTGATATTAGACTTACTAAGGATAAAAGGATTGTTCTTTCACATAACTCATTAGTGCACTTAAATAGTAGTATTGAAAATTTAAATTACAATGATATTATTAAATATACATATCTTACTACTTTGGATAAAATACTTGAAATTGATAGTAATAAGATTATGCTTATTGATGTTAAAATCAAGAATAATTATAAAGTATTTGGTGATGTTCTTACTAAGTATTTAAAGGATATAAATAAGAATATTTATATAGCTTCTTTTGACAGGAGATTTATTAGATATTTAAAGAAGAAGAACAAGTATAAATGTGGAGTTATTTATATCTACTATAGGAGAAATAATTATAAGTTTAGTTTAATTAATTATAAGTTTATTACGAATAAAAGAATTAAAAGAATTAATAATAAAGAAATCTTTCTTTGGACTATTAGTAATAATAATGATCTTAATATAGTTAAAGAAAAGTTTAGCAATTATAATGATTATTTTATTATAATGGATAAAAAAATATAATTATAATTAAAAGAAGCATAGTGCTAATTATACTATCCTTCTTTTACTTCTACATAATCTCCAGAATCTAAATATATTATTCCTTTTTTTCCTTCCATTTTAGAATAAATACTATTATACTTATTTATTTTATTTATTTTAGTTAGGGTTATATATACTAGATTACCATCATTCATAAGAAGAGAAAATCTATCACTATCTACATCATTAGGTACATAGTTTATTTCTGATATTTTTAATAATACATCATTATTTATATGGGAAAAATATTTTATAAATTTATCTTCAATAGTACTTATATCAGATATCAGTATAGGTAAATATGTTATACCATAAGTATTTTCTACTAATTTATCATCCTCTAAAAGTAATTTATCATTATAATTACATAGTATTTTATTTTCTGTTATATAAATATATATTTTGTTATAGAAACCTCTTTTTATAGTTACCTTTTTAATATAGTCATTCTTTTCTAGTTTAGTTCTAATACTTATATTGGTTGTTTTTATAAATGATGGGTAATTACTTAAACCAGCTTCATTTATTATTTCTTTATCAGAAATGATATTGTTTCCAATTATATATATATTCTTTATTGGTAAGTTATTAATATACCAGAAGGCAAGTATTATTAATATTAGTATTAGTAGGCATATTATTATTTTTTTTACTTTTAGTTTTCTTTTTTTTACTTTTACTCTAACCTTCTTTTTTTCTGGCATATTATCACCTTATTATTTCTTGTTCTAGTATTAAATCTATATTATATTTTTCTTTTACTTGTTCTTTAATATATTCTATTAAAGTTAGAATATCATCGTAAGTGGCTCCTCCAATATTGACAATAAAGTTAGCGTGTTTTTCACTTACTTGTGCTCCTCCTATAGTGTATCCTTTTAGGCCTAAGTCTTCGATTAGTTTACCTGAGGACATTCCTTCTGGGTTTCTAAAGACAGAACCTGCTGAAGGTAAGTTAAGAGGCTGGGATGATATTCTTCTATCTCTTCTATTATTCATTGTTTCTTTTATTTTTTCTTTATCTATATATGATAATTTGAATGTTGTTTCAAGGCATATATAGTCTTTATGTTTTTTTAGAAAAGAGTCTCTATAAGTAAACTTTAATTCTTCTTTAGTCATAGTTTTAACTTCTAGATCAGGAGTTAATACTTTGACTTCTTCTACTATACTTCCAATGTCTTCTTTATAAGCACCAGCATTCATTGCAGTAGAGGCTCCTACTAAGCCTGGTATTCCTCCTGCAAATGACAAGCCATTTAAATTATTATTCATACAGATAGTTGATAATGTAATTAAATTAACACCTGCTTCAGCAGTTACTTTTGTTCCTTCAATTACTATTTTGTTTATTTTATCTAATTTTATAACTACATCAAAGTGTGATCTAGCTAATATTATATTAGAACCCCCACCTATTATTAGATAGTTAATTCTATTTTCTTTTAAGTATCTTACAAGTGATATAAATCTATCTATAGTATCTGGAAATATTAAATATTCACATTTAACATCTAATCTATAAGTATTATATTTTTTTAAAGATACATCTTTATAATAGTCATAATCTTTAATAAAATTTTCTATCATTTAAGATCAAATCCTTTAATATTTCATATATTTTTGAACTACTATCTTTTATACTAAATCCTTTTAGTCTCTTTTTCATATCTAAAAGTTTATCTTTATCATTAATGGTATTATCTATCATTGTTATTAATTTTTCTTCAGTTAAATCTTTTTCTTCTAGTATTAGACCGGCATCTTTGTTTACTAGATCCATTACATTTTTATATTGATGGTTATTAGCTACATATGGGCTTGGTATAAATATTGCTGGTACTTCTAAAGCTGTTATTTCACTAATGGTAGAGGCTCCTCCTCTAGTTACCATTAGATCAGTTATTTTCATAACTGAAGGTATTTCATAAATAAATGGTACTACTTTTACATTAGAAGGCACTTTAGTGTCTTTTACTTTTTCGTAATAAGTAGCTCCTGTTACAAATATAACTGAGTAATCTTTATCTTTAAATTTATCGATGAAACTAAATATTTTATTATTTACAGTATTACTTCCAAGAGATCCCATTACTATTAGTACTAGTTTTTTGTTTTTATCTATTCCTAAGTCTTCTTTATTAGCTTTTTTAATAGTTAGAGCTTTTTCACTACAAGGATTACCAGTAAGTACAGCTTTACCTTTAGGAAAGTCTTTTATAGTACTTTCAAATGATACTCCTATCTTATCTGTGTACCTAGCTAGAAATTTATTAGCAAGTCCTACTACTGAGTTTTGTTCGTGAATAAAAGTTTTCTTTCCTAACTTTTTAGCAGCATATATAACTGGAGCAGTAACATAGCCTCCACATCCTATAACGACATCAGGATTAAAATCTTTAATAATTCTTTTAGATTTTTTTATAGCACTTAAGAAATTAGTAATTGTTTTAAAATTCTTAGTGGTTAGTTTTCTTTTAAAGCCTGTTACTTCTAATCCTTCATATCTATAGCCTAAGCTTGGTATTAAATCTTTTTCCATTCTATTGGTTGTTCCTATATATAGTATTTCACTATCTGGTTCTACTTCTTTTATTTTATTTATAATAGCAAGAGCTGGATAGATGTGTCCTCCTGTACCTCCTGCAGATATTATTACTCTCACGTTATCACTCTCCTATAACATTTTATCATATTTAGAAAAAAAAAGATATATTTATACTAAAATATACACTTTTTTCTATTATTTATGCCTTATTCTTATTCTTCTAGTGATATTACTTTCCCAATATCTCTATAATTTATTTTAACACTAGCAGTATTTATACTACTATCATCTATTTTAAATAGTTCTGTATAATCAATAAGTAATACTTTATTATCTTCATCTATACTAATAGTTATATAGTTATTACTACTATTGTTTAATGTTATGTCTGATAATTTAACTTTATAGATATTATTTTCTTTAGTACCTAATTTTATATATTCTTTAATATTATCTAAATCTAAGTATCTATAATCTATATAGGGATATATTTCTTTCTCACTTGTTAATATATAATTACCATTATTATCTAGTATATAGTATTTATTGTTCATTTCATAATAGTATTCTGTAGTGTCTTCAACTGTTCTTGTTATGCTAGAATTATGACCTAATTTTTTACCACTATATAGATACTTATTATTATTTATAGTAATTTCTATAGTATATATATAATTATCATTAATAGTATTTATAAAACTATCTATTTTATTATCTTGTGGTAGTTTTTCATAGTTATGTACTTGTACTCTAGTAAATATTATTACTATTAAAAAGAATATACCATATAAACAAAGTTTTATTTTAGCTCGTTCTCTTCTATCTTTCCATCTTTCTTTTAAAGTTAATTTTTTATTTTCTTGTTCTTCTTTTACTTCTTTTTCTTCATTCATTTTAATTTTACTCCTATCAAACTATCTTTTTTAATACCATTTAAATAATCCTTTACTAGACATCTTTTCTTTCCTTCTATTTTAATATCTAGTAATTTAATTAAATTATCTTTAGTACTTACATATATACTATCTTGATCTACTCTCTCTATAGTACCAGGATCAGTAGTAGATATTATATCTGTTTTTGAGGACTTATATACTTTCATTCTTTTATCGTTAAAAGTAGTATAAGCTCCTGGTATACTTGATAGCCCTCTTATTTTATTATGAATATTACTAGAAGTATCATCAAAATCTATTTTTTCTTCTTCTTTTGTTATATTATAACCAAAAGTTACTTCTTCTTCTTTTTGTTTTATTCGTTTATTAGTACCATTTATAATACTAGGAAGGGTATCTATTAATAGATCTCTACCTATGTATGATAATCTTTCATATAAACTATCTAATGTTTCGTCTTCTTGAATTAGAGTGCTTTTTTGACTTATAATATCACCAGCATCCATTTGTTTAGCCATATACATAACTGTTACTCCTGTGTATCTATCACCATTTATAATAGCGTGATGTATAGGAGCTCCCCCTCTTAATTTAGGAAGTAGAGAACCGTGGACATTAATACAACCGTGTTTAGGATAATTTAGTACTTCTACTGGTATTATTTGTCCATAAGCAGCAGTTATTATTATATCTGGTTCTTTATCTAATATTTTTTGATAGTCTTCTCTTATCTTAAGAGGTTGATATACTTCTATATTATTCTTTAGAGCAAGTTCTTTACAAGGAGAATATATTATATTTCCTTTTCGATCTTTTTCTCTATCTGGTTGAGATACTACCATTACTACATTAGTTTGTTTTATTAATTCTTCTAATATGGGAACAGCAAATGTTGGTGTTCCCATAAATACTACTTTTATATCTTTCATATTTATATCACCAACATTATTGTATCAAATTAATAAATAAAAGTCTATCTTTTTATATTATTATATTCTTTATTTTCTCTTAAGCCTTAGGTCTTAAGAGGATATATAAATATTAAATAGTATTTAATGGATTTACTATATTCTTTATATTTCTATATAGTATAGTAAATATACTAGCTTTATTTATATCTTCTTTTACAGTTGCTTCAATAGTAGATATTACTTTATTATCTTCTATTATATCTATAGTACCTACTTTATCTCCCTTCTTTACAGGGGCTACTATTTTGTCTATATTAGCTTTATATACTATATTTCTATCTTTATCACTCTTTTTCCTTAATATAGTTATAGTCTCTTTAGATATTATATCTACTTCTTCTTTTTTACCTAATTCTACTTTCTTTTTATCTATAGTAGTACTATTATCTATTATATTCTCTACTGTATATACATTATATCCATAATCTAACATCTTAGTAGTATCACTACTTCTTTTACTAGTATCTGGTTCATTCATTACTACTGTTATTAAACGCATATCATCTCTTTTAGCAGTGGCTGTTAGACAATAACCTGCTGATGAAGTATATCCTGTCTTTAAACCATCTACTCCTTTATAAAATCTTACTAGACGATTAGTATTTACTAACCAGAATGGATTATCACTATCTTTTCTTAGATATTCTTCATATGTTCCTGTAAACTCTAAGATTTTTTCGTGTTTTACTAATTCTTTAGCTATAAGAGACATATCATAAGCACTAGAGTAATGGTTATCTATATCTAGTCCTGTAGAATTTACAAAATGGGTATTCTTTAATCCTAGTCCTTTAGCTCTTTCGTTCATTCTTTTAACAAAAGCTTCTTCAGTACCTGCGATCTTCTCTGCCATTGCTACAGTAGCATCATTACCAGAAGCTATTGATATTCCTTTTAATAGTTCTGTAACAGTCATCTTCTCACCAGCTTCTAGAAATATTTGACTACCACCCATACTGGCTGCTGTTTCAGATGCTACTATTTCGTCATCCCATTTTAAATTTCCTTTTTCTATTTCTTCTAGTATTAATAGAATACTCATCATCTTTGTCATAGAAGCAGGCGGTAACTTTTCATAGGCATTCTTTTGAAATAGTATTTCTCCAGTTGATGCTTCAATCATAATAGCACTCTTAGCATTAGGAGCTAAGTCTTCTATTTCTTCGGCTTTTACCACTGGTATTAGTATCAATAGAAAAATAAGTATTAATATTTTTTTCATTTATATATCACCTAGTAAAAATTATGCTTTATATTTTTAAATATTAATACTTATTTGTATTATATTGATTATATTATAGATCTACTCTATTTAGTAAAGGATTCTATTTTTTTAGTACTTGTCAAGTTTTTGCTCAAAATATTTTTAATAATATTTTAAAATATGGGTAAATATAATGTCAAAATTTAAGAATTAACGTAAACTATATTAGAATCGTAAAGGAGGTATATTTATGTATTATTACGGTGGATATTCTGGAGGATATGGTTCTAGTGGATCTTGTGGATGCTCTAGCACTCCTAGTTATGCTTACCCTTCTTATGGATATGGATATGGGTATAATGGAGGATATGGTTCTAGTGCCGCTATTATATTAGTATTATTTATATTATTAGTTATTATCATAGGTACAAGAGTTGTAGCTTAGAAACTTTAAGGGAATTTTACTTCCCTTTTTTTATATTTTTTTTACTTATAAGTAGATTTTTTTTTGATTTTTTGGTACAATATCATTAGGTGATAGATAATGCATTCGTATGTAGTAGAATATTTAAATGAAAATGAATTTAGAAAAAAAGAAAGATCTCTAAAAAAGTATAATATGTTAGCATATAAGAATTTAATATTTGATTGTGTACCTAATCTTCGTAGTGGTAATTTTCAAGGAGTGTTAACCTCTAAAAATAGTCAAGAAGGTATTTTAAAGTATGAGTACAAACTTCCTACTGATAGAATGTTTGCTAAAGTACACGGAGAGATTATTCTTCATTATACTGTTTATGAAAATCAAAAACTTATTATGCTAGACACTATAACTCCTGAAGAGATATTAAGTGAAGGTCATCAAAAAGAGCTTACTACTTATAAGGGCGTAATGGTATCTAAGAGTCACGCTGATAGAGATAAGTTTAAAATTAATTTAATTAATAGCATAAATAAGCAAGGATTTCTTAATAATACTGTTCTTATAACTATTGGTATATTACTTTTAATACTATTAATGGTAGGAATAATTATGTTAGTATTTAAGTAATAAAAAAATATGTCAAATGGCATATTTTTTTATATTTCTCTCATTATATCTTCATCTTTATATGGATCATTAGGATCTATATAATCTACGAATAGAATTCCCTTTAAATGATCTAGCTCGTGCTGAAAAGCTATAGCAAGATCCTCTCTTACACGATATTTATGTAGAACTCCTTCTAGATCATAGGCTTCTACTGTTATTCTAGCGTGTCTTGGTACTATTCCTTCTACTTCTCTATTAACACTAAGACATCCTTCTCCTTCTCCAGCATAAATCATTTCCTCTGAATATGAAATAACATTTGGATTGATTAAGATATAATCTTCAAATTTACCCTTACTAACTTCATAACAAACTACAAAAAAATTCTTATTGATACCAAGTTGAGGGGCTGCTAGTCCCATACCGGGTCTTAGATTATATTTCTTAGAATATTTTTCTATTTGAGAATAACGAAGATGTTTAAGCATCTCAGGAATAATATTTTTATACTCTTCACATAATGGAAATTCTACATCTGTGTTTTCTGCTCTAACTCTAGGATCTTTTTCATCTAAAATATCTTTTGTTCTAAGCATATAATATCCCTCTCTTTCTGTTAAATATTCTACCACAAAAAATGATAAATGTAAACAAATTTACTATTTTAAGACTAATGCTTATAATTACTTAGTATTATTTATTTATATTTTTATTATTTATTCATATAGTTTATTATGAAAAATAAATTTATTAAATCTACGGTTATTTTAATAATTGGAGGATTTATTACTAAAATACTTGGTATGGTAATTAAGATTGTTCTTACTAGAACTATTAAAACTGATGGTATTGGGCTTTATATGATGATATTACCTACTTTTAACTTGTTTATTACTCTATGTAATCTTGGTATGCCCACTGCTATTACGAAGTTAGTCTCGGAACATAAAAGGAAATCTAAAAA
>ERZ857969.1032-NODE-1032-length-41535-cov-7.868901_pt1 | contig 41535 bp, 34 predicted proteins | sample MGYA00519864_ERZ857969 | MGnify/ENA primary metagenome ERZ857969 (study PRJEB31778, sample SAMEA3449382) | human gut metagenome | biome: human gut; feature: human-associated habitat; material: faeces | place: United Kingdom | collected 2010/2012 ...
CAGGCCCAGTCGATCTTGCCGGACTCGGTCATCAGGAAGAAGCCCTTCTTGTTGTCCAGCAGCTCGATGCCCTTCCTGACGTAGTCGGTCAGCTGCCACTCGCCTGCGGCGGCGTCCATGGCGTAGTTCATGGCTTTGCCGTCGGCCAGTGCCTCGGCGATGATGAGGGTCTTGCCTGCACCGGCTTTGAGGGCGGCAGCGTCTGCCTGACGGGTGACGACGTTGTAGCCGTTCTGGGCAGCGATCTCGTGGTTGTTGGGGCCGGTGCCGTCGCCGTTCACCTTCTGGAACTCGCCGCCTGCGAAATACTCGAAGCCAGAGGCGGCCAGCTCCTTGCCGATGGCGTAGTAGTTCTTGCGGGTCTTCTGATGTGCATAGAAGGCGGCGGGGGTGGCGTGGTCGATGTTGACGGAGGAGACGACGCCCACCTTGTAGTTCTTCTGGGCGTGGAGTTTTTCGGCGATGGTCTCATAGGGCACATCGCGGGTCCACGGACACATATTGATGACGCCGCTCTCGGTCTTGTGGCCGGTGGCGATGGAAGTGGCAGTGGAAGCGGAGTCGGGGCAGAAAGAAGTGCTGTCGTAGGTGGTCACGCTGCCCACCTCGGGGAACTGGGTGAAGCTCAGCTCGCCCTCGACGACAGCACCGTTGTTCTCCACCGTACCCTTATAGAATCGGGCGGACTGTATCTGGGCCGTGCCCATGCCGTCGCCGATGAAGAGGAAGACATACTTGGGTTTGCCGCCGAACACGCCCAGCAGTCCGTTCTCTTCCTCTGCTGCGTTGGCGGCATTGGGGGCAGCGGCGTTGGCAGCGGCAGGCGCTGCGGCCAGCATACCGGCGGCGGATGCAACGGCACCGACCTTCAAAAAGCTGCGGCGGGACATTTTATTCTCTTTCATGCGAAAGTCCTCTCTTTCCATGAGCCTCATGGCTCCTTCTCTCTTTTTCGATTTACCGGGAACGGCCTTATTCTACCGCCGCAGCCGCCCGGCCCGAAACCATACGGACGCAAAATCGGCGTAAAACCCCGGCGGCGGCTTTGGGCCGTCTGTAAAAAAGAAGACTTCTGCTGCGCAAAAAGCGCCTCTCCGGTAAAACGGAAAGGCGCTTTTGTATGTTACAGGTCAATTATGCGTTGAACTTTTCCTCGTTCAGCAGGCCCTCGCTCTTGGCCACGCAGATGCTGGCGACAGCGTCGCCCACAACATTCAGGGAGGTGACGAGCATCTCGATGGGGCGGTTGATGGCGAGGATGAGGGAGTAGGCCAGCAGGGCGCTGTCATTCACGAAGCCCGCACCGGACAGGATGGTGAAGAGGATGACGGCCCCTGCGCCGGGGGCGGCAGGCGTACCCACCGAGGCCAGCAGAGCCAGCAGAGCGACCACGACCAGCTGGGCGGGAGTAACGGTGTAACCGGCGCAGCCTGCGATGAAGACGGTGGCCACCACCTGCATGATGGCGGTGCCGTCCATGTTGATGGTCATGCCCAGCGGCAGGACGAAGGAGGCGATGGACTCATCGACGCCGAAATCCTCGGTGCAGACCCTGATGTTCAGGGGGAGAGTGGCTGCGCTGGAAGAGGTGGAGAAGCCGAAGACGGCCACGTTGGCGATCTTCTTAATAAAGGTGATGGGGTTCTGCTTTGCGCCCAGCGCCACCACCAGAGGATAGGCCACCAGCAGGAAGACGAAGAGCAGGGCCACCGTGACCACCACATACACCAGAGCGGGCTTGAGATAATCAATGCCGTAGATGGCGAAGGTGCGGGTCAGCAGCACGAAGACTGCAAAGGGCGCGAAGTTTGTGACGACGAAGTTCAGGAAGACCACCACCACGTCGTTCACCTCGCCCAGCAGGCGGCGGAGGGTGGAAGTACGGCTCTCACCCAGCACATTCATGCTCAGGCCCACAGCCACCGCGAGGAAGACGGAGGAAAGAACAGCGTTGTTGCTGCCGAAAGCCGTGACGATGTTGGAGGGGATGACATTCAGCACCACATTCAGGGGGTTGGAACCGGTGGAGCCGGCGGCTTCCGTCAGGCCCTCGATGTGAGCGTTGAAGAGGCCCATGGAATAGGTGGCGTAGCCCACGCATCCGGCCAGTGCCAGCGCCATAAAGGAGCAGAGCAGGAACCAGAAGAGGGTCTTGGCCGAGATGCGGCCCATGGTGCTGATATCGGCAATGCTGCCGATGGCCAGCGCGATGGAGGTGAAGACCATCGGGATGATGACCAGCTGCAGTGCTTTGATGAAGAGCTGGCCGATGATGTAGAAGAGGCCGAGCGCACGTTCCGCGCCCTCTGCGGTGATGTCCTGGAAGAGCAGGTCGTTGATGGTCTGCCAGATGCCGCTGTTGCCGGAAGCCACGAGCTTTTCGCGCAGCATCATAAAGGCAAAGCCTGCCGCCAGACCGCAAACCAGAGACACTGCCATCTTTCTTGCCAGTGCCGCGCCGCTGTTCTTATTTTTTTCCATACGATTTTCCTCACTTTTGTCCATTTCCCAGTGTGTTTCGGTCACATTCGACCTATCCTACCACGGCAAACTATTGGACGCAAGAGAAAAATCGGCTTTTCAGGCGATTTTTTCGCAAAAGTATGACGCATGAAAATTTGATGTCAAAATTACGTTTTGGATAAAAAGAAAACCTCTCCGTCACGCCTACGGCGTGACGGAGAGGTTTTCTTTTATGTATTGTCTGCACCCAGCTCTGCGGCTTCCAGCACCTTGATGCCTTCAGCCTCGAACGCGGCGCGCAGAACCTCGGCAAAGCCCGGGCGCGGCACCTTGTTCTTGACGCAGATGGTGATGATGCCATGCAGGCTGGTGCATTCCAGACCGATGGAAGCGCCGTCTGCCGGCACCCAGGTCTGGAAATCCTCGATGTACCGGGTCAGCTCCGGGCTGGACGGGGCGAAGGGGTCGCCCAGATAGCTCACCCAGAAGTCCGCCGGGAAGCCGCTGATGTACTCGCCCATCTGGAAGATGCGCTTTTTGATGCTGAGGCTGGCTTTCTGCTGGTAGACCCGGTAGACCCAGCCCATCTGCTCCGCAATACGGAACAGTTTTCGCTCAGCGGAAAGGTTCTCTTTCAGGTCAGCGTCCACGCCCACGGCCACTTCGGCCAGCGGGGCATCTGCCGTCAGCGGCAGCTTGCGCTGGAAGGATGCCACGCAGTTGTAGAGGGCGTTCGGCGCACCCAGCGCATCGCGGGCGTCTGTCGAGTAGCTGTAGAGCACCTCGTCCTTGTCCAGATACGCCCGCACTGCCTTACAGAGCAGGGCCGTGAGGGTACTGAAAGGCTTGACGCCGCAGCGGAGGGCGGCGTCCACAAGCCCCGCCTTTTCCAGCCGGATGCGGCAGCAGGTGGGCGTCTCTTCAAAGGTCTGCACCACGGGGCGCTGCATATCGTTGGCCACCTGACTCTCGGGGTACTTTGCAAGGATGTCCTCGATGTCGTAGGCAGGGTCCGTCTCAAGGGTCTGGCCCTCGAAAGCCGTACCGTACCGCAGGTTGCAGTAGAACTGCAGCACCATGGTCATGAAGGGTGCTATGCCCCGGCCATCGGCCAGAAAGTGGAACCAGTCAAAGTAGACGACTTTTCCCTCATAGCTCAGGGCAACCGTAAAGCCGTTCTCGTCCGGAAATTCGGGCTTTGCGCTGCCCTGCCGCACCGGGCAGGGGGCGTCCGACGGCTCGAGGTGGAGCAGCTTTTTCTCCCACACCGGCTTCTGGAAATAGTAGGGTGCCTTTGCCCGGGCCGCATCCAGAGCCTGCTGCAAAAGCGCACCGTCCACGGCATCTTTCAGCGTGACCTGATAGCGGCAGTTGACCATGTTTTCGCGGTAATAGTAGACGATACCCTGAAAAACAGAGCGCTGTTCGGCATCCATTCCTTATTCCCCCGCGTGTGCGGCCAGATAGTCGGCCAAATCGCTGACGGTGACGAAGTTGCGCAGCTCCTTTTCGGGGATGCGCAGGCCGAAAGTCTCCTCCAGGTCGGCGACGACGGTCAGGATCTCCATGGACGACAGGTCCAGATCGTCCATCAAGACGCTGTTCTCGTTGACATCATCGGGGGAAATTTCTGCAACATCTTCCAGAATTGCAAGGATCTGGGACACGATCTCGGTTCTTTCCATAGTTTGAATCTTCCTTTCGTAATTCCATTAAAGGCAGCTGCGGCTCTCTTCCAGTATTCCGCAGCCTGCCCGGTTTATTCTTACTTGCGCAGCAGCTTGCCGGTGCCGGTGCGGGGCAGAGGCTCGGTGCTGAACTCCACGGCGCTCATCCGCTTGTAGAGCGGCAGGGTGCGGTTGGTCTCGGTGATGAAGTCGCGGACGGTCTGCTGGTCGGCCTCGCTGCAGTAGATGACGGCACAGATCTTCTTGCCCTTCTCCCTGACGATGCATTCCTTGACGGCCTCGCACTTGGACAGCAGATTTTCCAGTTCTTCGGGGCTGACGTTCTCACCGTTGTCGAGGATGATGATATTCTTCTTGCGTCCGGTGATGTAATAGAAGCCGTCCTCGTCCACACGGGCCAGGTCTCCGGTGTGGAACCAGCCGTCGGCGTCGAGGACTTCTGCGGTGGCCTCGGGGTCCTTGTAATAGCCCAGCATGACGCAGCCGCCGCGGATGCAAATTTCGCCCGTCTCGTCTAGCTTGTACTCGGCGTGGTCGTCGGGCTTGCCCACGGCGCGGATGTGCTTTTCGTCCTGCTCGTAGTTGATGATGCCGTCGCCGCAGGTCTCGGTCATGCCGTACACCTGAGTGATCATCATGCCCTGCTGTGCCAGCTCGGCCAGCATGGCGCCGTCAAACATGGCAGAGGAGCCGCAGGGGTTCCAGATGCCGTTCAGGCGGGCGCGGCGGCCCCGCTTGACGTCTTTGTAGATGGCCTCCATCAGCATGGGAGCCACAGCGATGGCATCGCTGTGCATCAGGCCGAGGTCGCGGTAGAAGTCGCGGATGTCGGCGGAGAGGTTCAGCGCCCAGCCCTTGCAGGCCCAAACGAAGAGGCAGATGAACGTACCCAGATGGAACAAGGGCAGGATGGCGAAGTTGCTCAGGACGTCGTTTTTGTCCTCGGGCATATGCTCGTGCTTATAGTTCAGCATGGCGTCGCCGAATTTGACCTGGCACTCCACAGTGGTAAAAAAGTTGCGCTCCGAGAGCATGACGGCCTTGCTGCGGCCGGTGGTGCCGGAAGTGAACATCAGCACAATCAAATCATCATGGCCCACGCAGTCAACAAGCTCTGCAGGCGCGCTGTCCTTGAAGGCGTCCATCGGGCGGAGTTTATCGCCGTAGGCGGCCTCGATGTCGGGGCGGCAGCCATAGTCGATGCCGTCGTTGACGATGAGGGAAGGCTCGACAAGGCCCAGCTCATATTCCAGCTCGGGCCAGGTCTTTTTCTGGTTGATGGTCACGACGACGGCCCCGGCGAGGATAGCGCCGAAGCTGTTGACACCGTACTCATAGCAGTTGCGGCTCATGATGCCGACACGCTTGCCCTTGATGTCGGGGATATTCTCCTTAAAATAAGTAACGGCCCTGCGGATGTCCTGCACATACTGGGCGTAGGTCTTTTCCACCACAGTCTTGCCATCGGCGGCCACATAGCGAAAAGCCACCCGGTCGGGGTACTGCTTCGCCATGACGTCCGTGATGAGCTCATATACAGTATTTATCATTTTTGTCGCTCCTTGCTGTTTTTCTTTATTGCAGCGAAACGCCGGCATTTGACATATTCTGCCTCAGAGTAATAATACCTGTTTCGGCAGAGAAATGCAACTACGCGGCGTATCCTTTTCACTGTTTCTTCTTACTTGTTACTTGCGCAGCAGCTTACCCAGAGCGTTGCGGGGCAGGGGCTCAACGGTAAACTCCACGGTACTGATGCGCTTATACAGCGGCAGGCTGCGGTTCACCTCGATGACGAAGGCTCTGACCTCTTCCTGCTTATCCTCAGGGCAGTAGATGACGGCACAAATTTTCTGGCCCTTCTCCTTCACGATGCACTCGGTGATGGCCGGGCAGAGGGCCAGCTTCTTTTCCAGCTCTTCGGGGCTGACGTTCTCGCCGCTGGCGAGGATGATAAGGTTCTTCTTGCGGCCGGTGATGTAATAGAAGCCTTCCTCATCCATCCGGGCCAGGTCGCCGGTGTGGAACCAGCCGTCGGCGTCGATGACCTCTGCCGTGGCCTCGGGGTCCTTGTAGTAGCCCAGCATCACGCAGTCGCCCTTGATGCAAATTTCTCCGGTCTCGTCCAGCTTATACTGAACGTGGTCGTCGGGCTTGCCCACGGCACTCATGTGCTTTTCGACCTGCGTAAAGTTCAGGATGCCGTCGCCGAAGGTCTCGGTCATACCGTAGCACTGGTTGACGACGAAGCCGTTCTGGGCCAGCTCCAGCAGCATCTTGGGGTCGAGGGCAGCGGAAGAGCAGCACAGGTCCCACAGGCCGTTCAGACGGCTGACACGGCCACGCTTCATGTCATTGTAGATGGTCTCCACCAGCATGGGGGCCGAGGCCATAACGTCGCTGTGCATCAGGCCCAGGTCGCGGTAGAAGTCGCGGATGTCGCCGCAGAGGTTCAGAGCCCATCCGGCAGGCGGGTAGGACATAACGCAGACGAAGCAGGCCATGTGGAAGAGGGGCAGCAGGGTCATATGGCTCAGCGGCAGCTTCTGGCCTGCCGGGAGGCGGTTGGTGATCCAGTTTTCTGCCACCTCCGAATAGGTGTGCAGGCTGGCGCACATATTCCGCTCCGAGAGCATGACGCCCTTGCTGCGTCCGGTGGTGCCGGAGGTGAACATCAGCATCATCAAATCATCATGGCCCACGCAGTTGGTCAGCTCGCCGGGGGCAGTCTCTTTATAACAGTCCATGGAGCGGAGCTTCGGGCCGTAGGCGGCTTCCAGCTCGGCGCGGCAGCCGTAGTCGATGCCGTCGTTCAGGATGAGGGCAGGCTCCACGAGGCCCAGCTCATATTCCAGCTCCTCCCAGGTCTTTTTCTGGTTCAGGGTCACGAGAACGCCGCCGGCGAGGATGATGCCGTAGGACGCCACGCAGAATTCATAGCAGTTCCGGCTCAGCAGAACGATGCGCTGGCCCTTGATGTCCGGCACTTCGGCCTTGAGATAGGCCGTCATCCGGCGGATGTCCTGCGCATACTCGCGATACTTCTTCTCCACGACGGTCTTGCCGTCCTCGGCCACATAGCGGATGGCCACATGATCAGGAAACTCCTGCTCCATGCAGCGGGTCACCATGTCGTATACGCCTGCGGGTACTTTGATGTATTCAGCCATCGGTCTTTCTCCTTTTTTGTCAAATTTTCAGCTCAGCACTTTTTTCATTCACCTTCCAGAGGCATTCCGAATCTCTGGCAGTTCGAGGAAAACTTTGGCACGGCTCCTTATGGCAACAGTATACCGCAAGCAGAGCGTAAACGCAAGATTTAATTGCACAAATATGCAACTTTAACTTGCATTCAATTTGTGCAGGCAGATGTAATTCTTTCCTTTTGTTGCGATATGCAAAAAGCTGTGATACACTTTTTTCGTCAGGACGAAACTTCGCCCGGAGATCGAGTCCTTATCAAATTGACAGCAAGCCCAAAAAGCATTATACTGTTTATATCATTTAGCAAAAAAGCTCCCCGCCGAGCTTCATATTTTTATTTATCGCGCCTAAAACACGGCCTTCCGGGGCCTCCGGGACGAATGGCGCACAAGGAGGACCCTTTTCATGGAAGGCACCAAGCCCCGCACTGTAAGCAGCCTTGGCATGTTCGACCTGCTGAAAGGCATCGGAATGCTGGCCATTGTCTTTGCCCACACGGCAGAGCTTTACCCCCTCGGCACCAACGACGTCACCCCTTTCGCGTTCGCGCTGTTCGCTTACCGCGAAGCGCTGATGGCCGCCTTTTTTATTGCCAGCGGCTACGGCTTCCGCAAGCGCTCCATCCACAAATGCATCGAGCAGCAGCTCAAGACCCTGCTCAAGCCTTACGTTTATACTGCACTGGCCACCACGGTGCTCCACGCTTTCATTCACCACGCAGCTTTCGGCTCGTGGGATGCTGCCATCTCAGAATCGGCCAAGGTCTTAGGCGGTTTCCTGTTAGGCCTGCCCCACACGGCCACTTACTTCGGGCAGCAGTTTTTCTCCTGCGGACCCATGTGGTACTTAGTGGCTCTGATGCTGGCGTGGGTGCTTCTGGACGTGCTGCTCGAGATCTTCCCCGAGCGGTACATAACCCCCGCAGTCGTCGGCGTCACCCTGCTTGGCTGGGGCGTCACGCTGGTGTGGGAGGCTCCTTTCTGCATCGCACAGGGCATGGTGTCGCTGCCCTACCTTTACATCGGCTATCTGGCCAAGAAGCGCCGTCTTTTCGAAACTCCCCTCTCCGGCAGAGCCAAAGCCGGCCTCATCGCGGCTGCGCTGGGCGTCGTCGCGGGCGTTTTGCTGACCCAGAGCACCGACTGCGTTTCGCTGGGTGAGTGGACGATGGGGCCGCTGAGCATCCTGCTGGATGGCGCAGTGGGCTACGGCATCATCCGGCTCTTCCTGAAATTGCAGCGCCGGGTGGACGGCCCCATCTCCCACGCCATCGAGTGGGTGGGCCGGCGCTCGCTCTTCATCTTCTGCATCCACACTGTGGAGCTGACGGCCATCCCGTGGTATCTGATGGCTGCAAAGTATGCTGACCATCCGGTGCAGGGGATGCTGCTGCAGTTCGTGTTCTCGCTTGTGTCCATCTTCGCCGTCACCGAACTTCTGATGCGCCGCAAAGAGCTTGGCCGGAAGCTTCGGGGCGGAAAGCCTGCGGACAAGCCCCGGCAGCGGAGCAAGACCCGCCGCTATGCGGCAAAACACTGAAATTCCTGCGCTTTGGTATCCAGCCATTTTGAGGGCAGACTATAATTACTTTTGATGCATGGGCTTGCAGCGCGGGTTGTACGCCTTGCGATAAATCGGAGGAGGCCCCGGTAATGATGAACGAAACTCCTGAAGCGGCTCTGCGCAGCCGCATTGCGGACCTTGAACAACAGCTCAAACTTGCAGACGAAGGCACTTCGCGGCTGGCCCAGCGCTGCCTTGAGCTGGAAAAACAGCTGCAGACCTTCTATGCTGCCCACCCCCAGAGAGAGAGGCAGACCGACTCGCCTGCTCTGGTGCAGCCGCTGCTTTACTATGATGCCGGGTTCGGCTTTTCCCAGAAAGACACCGTCAAGGCCCCGGACTACGAATACGACGAGCTGAACGGCATGGTGACAGCGACCTTCGAGCTGCCGGAGGCCGCGTTCAATCTCCGTCTCGACCCCGGTGAGCTGCCCTGCTGCATCACTGATTTCGTCTTCTCGGATGACCGCATCCTCTGCCGCCCGGTGAACGGTGTGCCGCTCCACGGCGACGGCATCCTGTTCCTCAACAACGACCCGAATTTCATGCTGGAAGGTCTGAACCGTTTCCCCGCCGGGATGAAGCTGGGCGTGAGCTACTGCTACTTCCCGCTGGAGCCTCTGGCTGACGACCCATTGTTCGCCGCCGTTCTCGAGGGCGTACAGTATTTCCAGAAGACCCGCGTCTGCGAGCAGAAGCACCTCGACCAGCTGGAAAAGACTACGGCTGACCAGAAGCAGACCATCGAGGCCCTGCAGAAGAATCTCTCCGAGCTGCATCAGGCCAACGCCGAGCTGAGCACCCGGAGCAAAGCCTACGAGAGCTCGCTGGAAAACATCCTCTCTTCCAGCAGCTGGAAACTTACGCTGCCCCTGCGCCGCCTGCTGGGGCTGTTCCATCGCAGCCATTGAGCCTGCCTGCGGAGAGGAGGATACGATGTACAGCAGTTATACCACTCTGCAGCGGGCTCAGCTCGCCAAACAGGAATATCTCGACACCCAGGAAGTTTTTCTCGGCGTCTATGCGCCGGGGCGGAACGCCGCCCTGAAAGCTTCCCTGCAGGACCAGCTCCACCGCAAATTTTTATTGACGGACAGCCTCCGCCCCGAAGCCCTCGGCAGCGCCGCCGGTGTGCTTCTGGTCAGGGAAGACCTTTTCCTGATGTCCACGGCCCTTTCCTGCTTTGCGGACGCACTGCGCAGCGGCGCAGACTACGTCACCAGCGACGCCGTCTTCGGCTACTCAGGCGTCACCACCCTCTACCACAGTCAGGGCTTTGCAGCCTGCCCGGGCTGCGCCCTCGTCTCCCGGGAGCTGCTGCGCCGCTGTCAGGCGGAAGCCCGCGACCCGGAAAATCCCGTCGAACTGCTGACGCTGGCGGCGAAGCTCAGCCGCAGCCACGTCTGCCTCCCGCTGGCGCTGGCCCACTATGAGCGGGACATCTGCGCCGAAGACGTCTGGTCTGTAAAGGGGAAGCGCGTCTTTATCATGAGCCACCTGCTGGACATGACCGGTGCGCCCATCGTGCTGGTGAGCGCCGTGCCGGTGCTGCGCAGCATGGGCTACGAAGTGGTCGTCCTCGGCCCTGAGGACGGCGGCTCCATGCCGCTTTTCCTCGAGGCGGGAGCTACCGTCATCACCCGCAAGGGCTGTGTTCAGTCGCCCCTGCTCTGGGGGCTGGCCCTTTGCGCCGACCTCGTTCTGGCCAACACCGTCGTGGAGGCCCGGGCCGTCCGCGCCCTGAGCGGTGCGCGGGTTCCGGTGCTCTGGTGGCTCCACGATGCCTTTGCAGGCTACCCCCACATCGCCCACCAGATCCCCAGAGAGCTGGGCGAAAATATCCGGCTCTACTCCGTCGGCAGCCACGCCGCCAACGCCATGCACTCGGTGCGGCCGGAGTTCAACATCCGGCCCCTCATCTACGGCCTGCCGGACTACGCCGCCGAGAAGTTCTCCCACTACGATTTGAGCTATGCGGGCGGGCGGCCTCTGTTCGCCACTGTGGGTTCCTTCGAGAACCGGAAAGGTCAGGACATCTTCTGCAAAGCCATCCGGCTGCTGCCGCCTGAGACCATGAAGAAAGCATCCTTCCTCTTCGTGGGCAAGGCCGCAGAGGCTGAGATGATGGACGCCGTGCGGAGCCTGACCGCTGACTGCCCCGACAACGTCTTTTACGTCAAGCGGCTCACCCGCGACGAGATCAAGAGCCTGATGGCCCAGTGTACCTGCCTCGTCTGCGCCTCCCGCGACGACCCCATGCCTACTTTCGTCACTGAGGGCCTCATCTTCGGCAAGCCCGCCATCGTGTCGGAGCACACCGGCACCGCCGGGCTCATCACCGAGGGCGTGGACGGTTTCGTCTACGAGGACGACGACCCCGAAAAGCTGGCCGAGCGGCTGGCCTGGGCCATCGAGCACCCGGAAAAGCTGGCTGCCATGCGCCCCGCCTGCCGTGAGCTTTACGAGAGCCATTACTCCAAGCAGGCGTTTTCCGACAGTTTACAACAGGCTGTAAAGGAGCTCACCGGCGAATAAGCTCCCCGTTCTTTATCACTCTGCCGAAACTGAGGCAAAAAATTTGGCAGTTGTTCACAAACACCCCTCCGGACTGTGATATACTCTCCTAAGAGTTTATCCCAGTCCGTTTTTTGTTGAAATTTGAAAGGAGTCCCCGCATGAGTTCGTCCGCCTCCCCCGCCCCTTCGCGCCGAAAGACCCTGCTCTCGCTGGGCGTTCTGGCTCTGCTGACCGGCATCGTGGTGTTCATCTTCCGGGAGCACTGGGCCGAGATCTCCGAGGCGCTGAGCCGGCTCACCCTCGGACAGGGGCTGCTGGCGCTGGCCGTGGGCCTGAGCTACCCGCTTCTCGAGGGCGTATCCAGCTGGCTCATCGTCCGCAGCCGCCTGCCCTATTTCCCGCTGCGGCAGGGTATCGACAATGCATGGATGGGGACCTTCGGCAATGTGGTGGGCCTCGGCGCAGGGTCGGTGCCATTTCAGACGTGGTATCTCCACCGGCGCGGGCTGGACGTTGGCCCCGGCGTGGGGCTGATGACCCTGCAATACGTCTTCCACAAGACAGCCGTCCTGCTTTACGCCACCGTGTTGCTTCTGGCAGGCCGCCCCTGGATAGCGGCCCACTCCGACGGTGTGCTGCGGTATCTGCCCGGGGCCTACGCTGTCGTGGCGGGCGTCATCGTGGGGCTCATCGCCCTCTGCGCCCTGCCGGTGGTGCAGCGTCTGGCCCGCTGGCTGCTGCATTTTCTGCCCGACACGGGCCGCTGGGCCGAGCGCCGGGAAAGCTGGCTGGAGCAGCTGGACACCCTGAGCACCGAGAGCCGCCATCTGCTGGCAGACAAGCCCCGCTGTGCCGCCATTCTGGGCGTGCATCTCGTAAAGCTGTTCCTGCTCTTCTGCCTGCCGTGGATGGGGCTGCGGTTCATGGGGCTGGACACCGGACTCACCTTCTGGCAGGTGCAGCTCCTGACGTCGCTGACCCTCTTTGTCTCCAACGCCCTGCCCAACGTGGCGGGCATGGGTTCGGTGGAGACGGCCTTCCTGCTGGTGTACAGCAGCTTCCTCCCCAATGCTTCGTCCATGAGCCTGCTGATGTTCTACCGGCTGGCCAGCTATTACGCCGTCTTTGCGGCAAGCGCCGTCGGCTTTGCGCTGGCGCAGCGGCGGCTGAACCGCGGATGACTTTGTGAATGTCGTCATCACCCGCGATGTCGAGGCCGACAAGCAGGGCGACATGACCTATGTTCTCGAGTTCACCACCGAGGACGGCAGCACCCAGAGCTTCGAGACCCTGCACTACGAGACCACTCCCATCTTTCTGAAGAGCGTGGACGCAGCTGCTGGCGCTACCCCCATCGCATTCGCTGCTCCTGAGCAGTAAAAATCAGCTCATAACGAAGAAAACGGCAGGTTCATTGAACCTGCCGTTTTCTTATTCTATCAAATTCAGCCCTTCATGGGGACAAAGCCCACGAGGTCCTTCACGACCTCTCCGCCGATGATGAGGCCCACGACCGACGGGACAAAGGCATTCGAGCCGGGGACGGAGCGGCGGATGGTACACTTGCGCTGGGTACCCGGAGGGCAGATGCAGTGGTATTTGCAGCTGATGGAGTCATCCTCGATGGGAGTCATGACAGGCTCCCTGGAGTAAACGACTTTCAGGTGCTTGATGCGGCGCTTGCGGCACTCGGTGCGCATGACCTTGGCCAGCGGGCAGACGGAAGTCTTATAAATATCCGTGACCTCGAAGCGGGTAGGGTCCATCTTGTTGCCTGCACCCATGGAGCAGATGATGGGGACGCCAGCCTCCTTGCACTTCATGACCAGCGCAATTTTACCGGTGACAGTGTCGATGGCGTCCACCACGTAGTCGAACTGGCTGAAATCGAAGCTGTCCTGCGTCTCAGGGCCAAAGAAGGTCTTGTAGGTAGTGACCTTGATGTTGGGGTCGATGTCGTGGACGCGCTCTTCGGCCACATCCACCTTGAACCTGCCCACCGTCTTGCGGGTGGCGATGATCTGGCGGTTCAGGTTGGTGAGGCAGACTTTGTCGTCGTCGATAAGGTCGAGAGCCCCCACGCCGCTGCGGGCCAGCGCCTCGACGGTGTAGCCGCCCACGCCGCCCACGCCGAACACGGCTACGCGGGAATCGTGCAGTTTGGTCATTGCTTCCGCGCCCAGCAGCAGCTGGGTGCGGGAATACTGGTCTTGCATATCATTTCTCCTTTAGGTTCTGCTTTTTACATTCACGGGCTTGCCCTTATCCCTTCGCCACCTGCGTAATGGTGCCGCCTCCGAGGACGACATCGCCCTGATACAGCACGACGGCCTGCCCCGGGGTGGGGGCGCGCTGAGGCTGGTCAAATTCCAGACGGAAGCTGTCCGGCCCTGCCGGGTAGACGGTGGCAGGCTGTTCGGTCTGATGATAACGGGTGCGGGCCGTCACCCTCAGGGGGCCTTTCAGCTCCGGGATGGCGATCCAGTTCACTTCGTTCGCATAGACGATGGTATCGAACAGCTCCGACTCCGGGCCGACCGTGACGGTGTTGGCCTGCATATCCTTGGCGCAGACATAGACCGGTGCGCCCATGGCGAGGCCCAGGCCCTTCCGCTGGCCGATGGTGTACCGCACAGCGCCGCTGTGGGTGCCTACCTTTCTGCCGCCGACGTCGAGGAAATCGCCCGCCGGGTAGTGCTTGCCGGTGAAATCCTCCATAAAGCGGGCGTAGTCGCCGTCCGGCACGAAGCAGATGTCCTGACTGTCGTGCTTGCGGGCGTTCACAAAGTGCTGCTGCTCGGCGATGGCGCGCACTTCGCTCTTGTGCAGACCACCCAGCGGCAGGCGGACATGAGCCAGCTGCTCCTGCGTGAGGTTGTAGAGCACATAGCTCTGGTCTTTGTTCTCGTCCAGACCCTTTTTGAGCAGCCAGCGGCCCGTGGCCTCGTCCTGCTCCACCCGGGCATAATGGCCCGTGACCACATAATCCAGTCCGTGCGCTTCCGCCCAGCGAAGCAGGTGATCGAACTTCATATATTTGTTGCAGTCGATGCAGGGATTGGGCGTACCGCCGGCCTCGTAGACCCGGATGAATTTGTCGATGATCTTTTCCTGAAAGTCTGCCGTAAAATCCAGCACCTCGTAGGGAATATCCATCGCATAGGCCACCTCGGCGGCGTCCTCAATGTCCCGCTCCGAGCAGCAGGTGTGCAGGCCCTCGGTGTTCACGGCCTCGTTACGGGTGAGGCGCATGGTGACGCCGGTGCAGTCGAAACCGTCCCTCTGCATAAGCCATGCCGCCACCGAGCTGTCCACACCGCCGCTCATGGCGATGAGCGCCCCGGGGCGGCGGGAAGTGTTCTGTGTTTCTGTCATTCTGTTCCTCTTCTGTTATAACATACTAAAACAGTAGCATAATACTACCGCAGCTTCTTTCTCTTGTCAAGACGCAGAAAATTTGGCCGCAAAGGCCAGAAGTTCTGCTTTTTCGTTGGGCAGCCTCCCGGTGATGACCTCTTCCAGCAGCGCTTCCAGTGCGCGGCGCAGGCCCGGCCCGGGCGCGACTCCCGCCGCCATCAGATCGCGGCCATTCACGGCCAGCTGGGAGACGCGGCAGCAGGCGCTTTGGGCGGTCAGCGTCTCGGCCTCTTTTTGCAGGGCGGTAAATTCATCTTTTCTTTCCGGTTGAAGAGCGCTCCAAAGGGCAGTCAACTGCTGCACGGTGTGGAGGTCGTATTTGCCAAGAAGTCGTTTGGCTTGAAGCGACAGCGTAGGAGTACGGGGAGCTTTCTCCTTCACAAGTGTTGATACTCCATCTATCACAGCATTGGAGCATTTCAAGCGTTTCAACGCCTTTCGTGTTCCATCCTCCCCCAGCGGCAGAAGCAGCGCCGCCCAACGGGTGGTCACTTCCTCTGCTCCTGCCGGAAGGGCATCTATGATCTCACGGGCTTCCGACAGGTAGTCGGGCGGCAGTTCCGGCAGGACGAAGGCCAGCACTTCCGGCTCCAGATACGCCCCCGGCTTCGGGGCAGACAAAAGCTTGTTCAGCTCTTCTTCGATGCGCTCCACCGACACGCAGTCGAGGTGGGCGGCCAACTGCTTCGCCGCCACTTCGGTGGCCTCGTCGATAACAAAACCGAACCGGGCCGCAAAGCGGTAGAGACGCAGGATGCGCAGAGCGTCTTCTTCAAAGCGGCGCAGCGGCTCACCGACGGCCCGCACCACGCCCCGGGCCAGATCTTCCTGCCCGCCAAAGGGGTCGCACAAGCCCTCTTCGGCGCTGTAGGCCATGGCGTTGATGGTGAAGTCCCGCCGGGCCAGGTCCTCCCGGACGTCGGGTACAAAGGCCACGCTGTCGGGGTGGCGGCCATCGGAATAACTGCCCTCGGTGCGGAAAGTGGTGATCTCGTAGAGCCTGCCGTTCCGCTTCACGGTCACGGTACCATGCTGCAATCCGGTGGGGATGCACTGCTTTTCTCCGAACAGCTCCATCACCTGCTCCGGGCGGGCGGCGGTGCAGAGGTCCCAGTCGTGGGGCGCAAGGTCCAGCAGACTGTCCCGGACACAGCCGCCCACGGCGTAGGCCGCAAAACCTGCCCGGTGCAGCGCGTCCAGCAGGGCGGAGGCGCCGGGTTCCAGGACGATGTTCATTCTTCGGCCTCCTCATATTGCAGGGCGATGCTCTTGCCGTCATAGCCGCACTCTGCCGCCGGGAAGAGGCTCTGCGCCTGGGTCAGCTCTTCTTCCGGGTCGGTGATCATGGGCGAATAGTGGACGAGCCAGAGCCGCTTCGCGCCCGCTTTGGCGGCGAGGGCTGCGCTCTGCCCGAAGGTGCTGTGGCCGTACTGTTTGGCCTGCGCGGCCTGCTCCGGCAGAGCATAGGTGGAGTCGCAGAGCAGAAGGTCAGCACCCGCTGCGGCCTTTTCCAATGCCGGACAGGGGGCGGTGTCGCCCGAGAAGACAAAGCTCAGCCCCTGCCGGGCCGGGCCGAGGACGGCTTCCGGCTGGATGACACGTCCACCGTCCAGCGTGATACTCTCGCCGTGCTGGAGCGTCTTCCACTGCTTTACTGGTACGCCCAACGCCCGCGCCTGTTCGGGTGAGAACCGTCCGGCCCGGGGCAGATCGAGTCGGTAACCCTGACTGACGACACGGTGGCGGGTCGGCACCGGCATGAGTTTCGCGCCCTGGGGCCAGCCGCCGAATTTTTCGCAGAGCGCCACCGGGGCGTCCAGCACCTCAGCATAAACCGGGTACGGCAGAGGCCCCGTCAGCACCCGCAGTGCCGCCCAGACTTCGCCGAGCCCCTTCGGCCCGTACAGCGCCAGCGGGCGGGTGCGGCCCTGACAGCCCAGCGTCTGCAGCAGCCCCGGCAGGCCGAAGATGTGGTCGCCGTGGTAATGGGTCAGGCAGACGGCGTCCATCTTCATCAGGTTGACTCCGGCCCGGCGGGCAGCAGTCTGGGTCCCCTCGCCGCAGTCGAACAGGAGGCTGTGTCCTCCGCATTCGGCCACCGCCGCCGTGAGGGCGCGGTCGGGCAGGGGCATGGTGGCCGCTGTCCCCAGCAGTGTAATGGTCAGCATAAAGTTTCTCCGTATCACAAAAATCTCGATGGCTATAGTGTACCACACTCTTCGGCCCGGCACAATCGCACAGCCGCACCCTGACAGGCATAAGATGGCCCAAACCACAAAAGGAGGGGTCTTGTATGCAGCGTCAGCGGCCCGAGCATCGCATTTTGTCGTTCCACCACCGGGGACTGCTGCTTCTGGCGGCGGCAGTGGCGGTGATGCTCTTTTTTCTCTACGGCTGCGTGGCCGGGGCGGCGTACAGCCCCCGGGGGCGGCTGGTGTTCATCCCTCTCGCACAGGTTTCAGGTAGTAGTACGACTTCGCTTTTTTCCGCTCAAAATTTTTTCAGAAAAGGTATTGACTTCACTTTCGTGAGGTGATAAAATCCCACCAAACCAGTGAGAAAGCATAAGTACCACCGCAAAACTCACCAGTACAGAGAGCACCGGGGCAGCTGAGACCGGGCAGTGTGGGCGCGGATGAGAATGGGCTTTTGAGGGCAAACCGAACCGCATTTTTATGCGCAGTAGGGGCGACGGAGAGCGTCTCCGTGAACAAAGCCGGTATGTGTTGGCATATCACGAGTGGGCAGGGTCATTCCTGTCAAGATTGGGTGGCACCGCAGGAGTATTTTATCCGCTCTTGTCCCAATTCACGCAATGTGTTTTGGGACAGGAGCGGTTTTTATTTTTCCTTCTTGTCCCGCAAGCAAGGGCCGGCATGTGCATCCGGCCCGGAAAGGACAAGCCTTATGAAGACCGAAGCGAACATCCCGTACAAGTTTTATCTGGAAGAATCGGAGCTGCCCACCGCATGGTACAATGTGCGGGCCGATATGAAAAACAAGCCCGCTCCCCTGCTGAACCCCGGCACCCTCAAGCCCATGACGGCCAGGGAGCTGGACGGCGTTTTCTGCGATGAGCTGGTACAGCAGGAGCTGGACGACACCACGGCCTACATCCCCATCCCGGACGAGATCCGGGAATACTACCGGATGTACCGTCCGAGTCCTCTGTGCCGCGCCTACCGGCTGGAGGAGGCCCTCGGCACCCCGGCGAAGATCTACTATAAATTCGAAGGCAACAACACCAGCGGCAGCCACAAGCTGAACAGCGCCATCGCGCAGGCTTACTACGCCAAGAAACAGGGCCTCAAGGGCGTGACCACCGAAACGGGCGCGGGCCAGTGGGGTACCGCCCTCTCCATGGCCTGCAGCTACTTCGGGCTGGACTGCAAGGTCTACATGGTCAAGGTGAGCTATGAGCAGAAACCCTTCCGCCGCGAGGTCATGCGCACCTACGGCGCATCGGTCACTCCCAGCCCCAGCATGACCACCAACGTGGGCCGCAAGATCCTGGCCGAGCACCCCGACACCACCGGCAGTCTCGGCTGTGCCATCAGCGAGGCCGTGGAAGTCGCCACTTCTACTCCCGGCTACCGCTATGTGCTGGGCAGTGTGCTGAATCAGGTACTGCTCCACCAGAGCGTCATCGGCCTCGAGACCAAGACCGCCCTCGACAAGCTGGGCATCAAGCCCGACATCATCATCGGCTGCGCCGGCGGCGGCAGCAACCTCGGCGGCCTCATCAGCCCCTTCATGGGCGAGAAGCTGCGGGGCGAGGCCGACTACCGCTTCATCGCCGTCGAGCCGGCCAGCTGTCCCAGCTTCACCCGCGGCAAGTTTGTCTACGACTTCTGCGACACCGGCATGGTCTGCCCGCTGGCCAAGATGTACACCCTCGGCTCCGGCTTCATCCCCAGCCCCAACCACGCGGGCGGCCTGCGCTACCACGGCATGAGCAGCATCCTCAGCCAGCTCTACCACGACGGCCTGATGGAGGCCACCAGCGTGGAGCAGACCAGCGTCTTTGAGGCAGCAGAGCAGTTTGCCCGCATCGAGGGCATCCTGCCCGCCCCGGAGAGCAGCCACGCCATCCGCGTCGCCATCGACGAAGCTCTCAAGTGCAAGGAGACGGGCGAGGCAAAAACTATCGTCTTCGGCCTCACCGGCACCGGCTACTTCGACATGGTGGCCTACGAGAAGTTCCACGACGGCAAGATGACCGACTACATCCCCACCGACGCCGACCTGCAGAAGGGCTTTGACGGCATCCCCCACTTCCCCGGCAACAAATAATTTCTGAAACATCCTCTCCCCCTCACGCCCCCGCGCGGCGCAAGCTGTGCGGGGGTGGTTTTATATAAAACGGAATGACTGCCTGCACACTGAGCCAGACGGTCATTCCTCAAACAGCAAACCAGCCGCCCTGCAAGGTAACAGGGCGGCTGGCTGCTTCTATTATGCAATTCAGGAGAATGGAGGAGAGAATAGCGTTTTTATGCTTCCTGGGGACGGAAGTGCCGGAGAATCACTCGCCGCGGACGGCTGCGAAGCCAGCCTCGAGGTCGGCGATGATGTCGTCGATGTGCTCGGTGCCGATGGACAGGCGGATGGTGTTCTGGTAGATCTGCTGCTCGGCCAGCTCCTCATCGGTCAGCTGGCTGTGAGTGGTGGAAGCCGGGTGGATGACCAGACTCTTGACGTCGGCCACATTTGCCAGCAGAGAGAAGACCTTCAGGTTGTCGATGAACTTGAATGCTTCCTCACGGCCTCCCTTGATGTTGAAGGTGAAGATGGAAGCGCCGCCGTTGGGGAAGTACTTCTCATACAGGGCGTGGTCGGAGTGATCCGGCAGAGAGGGATGGTTGACCTTCTCGACCTGGGGATGGTTGGCCAGGAACTCGACGACCTTCTTGGTGTTCTCCACATGGCGCTCAATGCGCAGGCTCAGGGTCTCGGTACCCTGCAGCAGCAGGAAGGCGTTGAACGGAGAGATGGTAGCGCCGGTATCACGCAGTAGGATGGCGCGGATGTAGGTGACGAAAGCGGCGGGGCCGGCTGCATCAGCGAAGGACACACCGTGGTAGCTGGGGTTGGGGGCGGCGATGTTGCCGTACTTGCCGCTGGCCTTCCAGTCGAACTTGCCGCTATCCACGATGATGCCGCCCAGCGTGGTGCCGTGGCCGCCGATGAACTTGGTAGCGGAGTGGACGACGATGTCAGCGCCATGCTCGATGGGACGGATCAGGTACGGGGTGCCGAAGGTGTTATCAATGACCAGCGGCAGGCCATGCTTGTGAGCGATGGCTGCGATGGCATCAATATCAGGAATATCACTGTTGGGGTTGCCCAGAGTCTCGAGGTAGACAGCCTTGGTGTTGGGCTGGATAGCGTTCTCGACCTCTTCCAGATCGTGAGCGTCCACAAAGGTGGTGGTGACGCCGAACTGGGTCAGGGTGTGCTCCAGCAGATTGTAACTACCGCCGTAGATGGTCTTCTGAGCTACGATGTGGTCGCCGGTCTGAGCCAGTGCCTCGATGGTGTAGGTGATGGCAGCTGCACCGGAAGCAGTAGCCAGAGCAGCCACGCCGCCTTCCAGAGCGGCAATGCGCTTCTCGAACACATCCTGGGTGGAGTTGGTCAGACGGCCATAGATGTTGCCGGCGTCGGCCAGACCAAAGCGGTCAGCGGCGTGCTGGCTGTTGCGGAAGACATAGGAAGTGGTCTGGTAGATAGGCACAGCACGGGAATCGGTAGCGGGATCGGCCTGCTCCTGGCCAACGTGAAGCTGCAGGGTCTCAAATTTATAGTTAGACATAGTATTTTTCCTCTCCATCTGTACTTAAAGTATTATTTTTACTCATAAAAATGCCCGGCAGCGTGGGGAGTTTCACCTTTCGTCTGCCGGGCAAAGAAATCGTTCTCAGCTCAGAGCCTTTTGTCTGTCTCGGGCGTCACATTCGCTCGCACATTCGCGGCATAGAGGGCACCGTACAGCTATGGCTCAGAGTTTGTTTCTCGGCCCGGGCGCTGTACATTCGCCCACAGCGGAAGTTGGCGTGCAGAAGACTTTTCCAAATCAGCGTCATTTGAGTACCCTCCTTTCCGAAATTCCCACTTACCTACAAGGCGTGTGGTTTTGTTGTCTGCATTATATTCCCTCATACCCATATTGTCAATAGGTTTAATCGAATTTCTTCCAAAAAATTTTTCAAGAGTCATTCTTTTGAGAAAAATGCAAAAAGATTGCATTTTGGTCTTGCATTTCACGCAGAATCCGTGTATACTCTTCCCTGCGCCTAAATTGCAATCAGGTTGCAATTTAGACAACTAAAGCACTTTTCGTCCCTCCGTTTATTTTGGGTGAAGACGTAAAATGGTGTGGCGGCTGCGCGCGCTGGTGGCGCGGATTTGGTTCTCTTTTTCGGTCAAATGGCAATGCGCTCCGCGCGGGCCAGAGGCAGGGAGGGGTGTTTCGAATCCCCCCTCCCTACCTCTGGACTCCACTCTCCCCGCAACGAGTTAAGGGCTGCTCGCCCTTAACAATTCCAAAGAAGAAGTCGAAGCCCAAAAATGCTAGCCGCTTCGCTAAACGCATTTTTTTGTGCTTCTCCCATTTACGGCTCCGCCGAAGATTTTACCTTTCTGCTGAACTTCACGCCCTGCGAGGGCGTAACACCAGCTGCGAAGCAGCAAATCGGAGAAACGAGAAAAAAGCGTTAAGCGCAGCGACTAGCTTTTTTCCGTTTCGACAACTCCTTCGGGATTATCAAGGGCGAGCAGCCCTTGATTCGTGCCTCCCGCGCCTCGAAAGTAGCGGGTGCTTTTCTGGTTCTCTTTTGGCACGCAAAAGAGAACTTAGCCCCAATGCAAAAGCGCTCTACCCCCGCGCCACAGGCGCGAGAACCAGTTCAAAGTTCCTTCAAAAACCCATCCAGCTCCCGCTGGTTCCGAATCAATACATATTTCTCCGGGTACTTTTCCCTGATCCCCTCCATCTGCGCCCACTTTTGCTTCGTGCGCCCATCGTGGAGGATCCAGCGGACGAATTCGGCATCTATCTTCTCTTCGCACCCGGACGCAGACGACTCCCTCACACGGCCTTTGTTCTGCTGCCAGCGCCGTATCGCCCGCCAAAGGCAGACCAGCGGTGAAAACCAGAGCACAATGATTTTATCCGCTTCTTTCAGCCGACGGGCATAGCAGGTCTTGCTATAATTGCCGTCGATGACCCAGCCGCCTGCGTTCTCGTCGAGAAATTGCCGGACAATGGCTTCTTCCTCGGCGAAGGGCCGCTCCACCCAGCCGGGCAGGAAATGCACGGTATCCATATGGAGCACCGGCAGGCCGTATCTCTCCCCCAGGCGCTTTGCCAGCGTGGATTTCCCGCTGCCGCTGGTACCAAGTATCGCTATTTTCATCTCTGCCTCCTTTTACCTTATATAAGATGTATCAGACAGTATACGCTGACCGTCTGATAACGTCAAGTTCCGGCTTGACATTTCGTCCACCTGCTCGTATGCTATAATCATAGAGTCTATGACAGGAGGTCTTGCAGATGGCATCTCCAAAAAAACGTGTCAATCCGCTTTTTGTTGCTTTAGCGGTCGTGCTGGTGGCCGTAGTGGTCGCTGTGGGCGTGGTCTTTTTCCAGCTGCACAGCAAAATCTCGGCTCTGCAAACCGGTGCATCCTTCACCTTCCGGTATGAGATAACGCCCAACAGCCCGGATAAGCCGCCGCTGCTGAACATCCTCGAGCGGGTGAACGCTTCCAGCGGCAGTATCAGCGGCCAGTATGCGCCCGGAAAGCTGCAGCTCTCTTTCTACCAGCTCAACGAAGACGACTCCGTCAAGACGTCTCCCTTCACCCGGGTCTATATCGACTCGGAAGAGACGCTCTTCGACATCGGGCAGCTCTACACCGTTCTGCGTCAGGCTGTCACCGATAAACTCTCCATCGCAAGCGTTCTTCTGCCCGAGTGGAGCCTCGGAGACTACATCTCCCAGACGCAGGCTTCCGCCGTGCTGGGCGTCGAGACGAACAAGGTCGAGCTTCAGGAGCTTTCCGGCTTCACCCTCTCGCTCAAGGGGCTGAAAAAAGTCTCTCCTTCCGCCGCGCGAGACGGCTACCGCTACTATCAGTTCCCCGCCGCAGCCGACGGCACGACCCTCGTGCTCGGCTTTTCGACGGACGCTCTCTTCTCGAAGACCACGCCCATCCATGTGTTGCTGACCATCCCGGACCACAACGTCCACATCCAGCTCACCGGCACGGTGACTTCTGCCAAGACGGTGCTCTCTCCCCCGGCTTCCCGGATGAGCGACGAGGACATCGCCACGCTGGCTCAGATACGCCAGAGCATCGAGTCTGTCTGGAAGATGATACAGTCCGCCACCCAGACCACAAACTGAATGATACAAAAAAAGCAGACGCTTTGTGCAGCGTCTGCTTTTTTGGTTTGCGATTATTTACCGGTCGAGGATACGGCCATCCACCGAGAAGGTGACGACATTCCAGGGGATGAACTTGCCGCTGTTCTTGAGGGCAGTGATGGCGGCGTGTTCGAGACCTCCGCAGCAAGGCACCTCCATCCGCAGGACGGTAACGCTCTTGATGTCGTTATTGCGGATGATCTCGGTCAGCTTCTCGCTGTAGTCCACGGCATCCAGCTTGGGGCAGCCGATGAGGGTAACATGGCCGCGCATGAACTCCTGATGGATGTTCGCGTAGGCGTAGGCGGTGCAGTCGGCGGCGATAAGCAGCTTGGCACCGTCAAAATAGGGTGCATTCACCGGCACGAGCTTGATCTGGCAGGGCCACTGGGCCAGCTGCGAGGGCTGGGCGGCGGCAGGAGCTGCAGCCGGTGCGGCCTGCTGGCGGTCAAACTGGCGCATAGCGCTGCCCGGGCAGCCGTGGAAGACGGGCTTTTCGGCAGCGGCAGCAGCCTTTTTCTGTTTGTTTTCCAGCACAGCCTGCTCATCGTAGGCAGCGGCCTCCCGCTCCTCGAAGGTGATGGCACCGGTGGGGCAGCCGGGCAGGCAGTCGCCGAAGCCGTCGCAGTAGTCGTCGCGCATAAGCTTGGCCTTTCCGTTCACGAGGCCGATGGCACCCTCATGGCAGGCAGTGACACAGGCACCACAGCCATTGCATTTTTCTTCGTCTATATGAATGATTTTACGTATCATATCCACACTCTCCTTTTCTTGATGGGCCTATTATAACAGATGCTTCGTCCTATTTCTGTTGTCATGACCACAAAGAGAGAGGAAGTTTTTCTCAGTAATGCACGACATTGCCCGCATTGCGGATGCGTGCCAGCACCGGCTCTGCCTCCGGGCTGCGGAAATAGTCGAGGCTGGTCTTGGGCAGCAGCGTCTCGAGGGTATCCCAGTCGCCGCTCTGCAGGCACTGGCGGACGGTGGAAGCACTGATGGCCTTGCCGTTTGCTTCTTTGCGGGGTACAACGACACACTCGATACCCGCTTTGGGCAGCTGCTCGCACATGATCTGGTTGTAAAGCCCCGTCACCTGACTGGTAGGCTCCTCGCCCACATAGCGGGCAGTGATGTTCAGCGCCGCCGCGATTTTCGTAAAGACGGCGAGGTCCAGCCGGGCGTGGCCGTCGATGACAGCTGCCTCATCCTTCAGGAAGTAACTGGGGAAGGTGGCATTCGAGATGATGTAGGGGCCGCTGTCGTGGAGCACCACATTCGGCAGATGGGCCACGCCCGCCTCCACCAGCTTCCTGCGCACGGCAAAAGGCACGAGGCTGGCGTCCTCACTGACCACGAACAGGTGGAGCGTGTCGCAGGCGGCAGCAGCTTTTTCCACAAGATACTGATGACCGAGGGTAAAAGGGTTCGCGTTCATGACGAGAGCCGCACTTTTGCCCTCGGTCCTGGTCTTTTCCAGATCGCGCAGATAAGCTCCGAAGCCGTCGCGGCGGTTCTCCATGAAGACAAGGGTATCCTCCACCCGGGCGATCTCGTAGAAGCCGAGGTCGCCGAAAAACTTGGAGCTTTTTACCTTGGTGTAGAGAAACAGATGCATATTCCCCCGCGCGCACTGCACCTCGATGAGGTGGGTGATGATCTGGTTCAGCAGACCCTCGCCCTGATGGGCGCTGCTGACGGCGAAGCACCGCAGGGTGTTGCCGAAGCAGCCGCCGGTGCCGATGACATTGTATTCCTCGTCGAACATGGCGCAGATGTAGTCCAGATTGCCGTCGCGGCGGATGCCCTCCTGACCCAGCAGTGTGTCGATTTGGGCCAGAACGGTTTTATCGGTCGGATAGACCTGCGAAATGGTATATTCACTCATTGATATTCCCCTCAGTAGTAGCAAAATGGAGCAGCCAGGTCAGCGCCAGCAGGTCGGCACTGCCGCCGGGCGAGAGATTTTCCGCAATGAACCGGTCATCCAGCGCCGCGAGCGCATCTTTATCCGGATAAGGTGTCTGGGCGAGAAGGGCTTTCAGCTCTTCGGTGAGGGCCAGCTGACGCTCCCGACTCGAGCGGGCAATGATGTTGGTATCAGTGCTGTTGGCCAGGATGGCCAGCAGTGCGCCGCCGCCGACGCGGTCGAAGTCGTAACCCTTGGCAAGGCCCTCTTCCAGCACCGGCAGACCGACATTCAGCACCGTGGGAAGTCCAGCTTCCACCTGCCCCCGCACACCAGTGATACCGTACTGAATATAAAGCTTCTGGCCCACGGTGGCGGCGTTCTCGGCAGTGACGCCTGCAAAATCCTTCTCGGTCAGGCCCGCCGTCATGGCGGATACTTCCGCCAGAACGCGGGCAGCGTCGGCCCAGAGGGAGCGGTCGAGGCGTCCCAGCGCCGCGCAGACGATGCCCACCGAAAAGACCGCGCCCTTGTGGGTGTTGACGCCGCCGGTGGCGTCCAGCATCTCGCCCTCGGCCTCACAACCCAGAGGCCGCAGGGCCGCGAACGTCTCGGGCGCGGGCTGTTCCGCCGTCTCGCGGCCCGTCCGGGCGCAGGCTTCAAAATAGGGGTAGAGCGCCGCGGCGCTGTCCATGAAGGTGAACACATCCATGTCTCTGTGGCTTCCGCTGTTGCGCCGGTCCACAAGGCCGGGCTTCGGGGTGGTGGTTACTTCGTAGAGCAGAGCGCGGACGGCCAGACGGGCCGCGTCGGCAATGTCCTGCGCGTCCCGGGCCTCGGTCAGGATCTCCGTCGTCTTTTCCTGCAGTTCAGCCACGGTATGGATGCGGCGGCTGCTGCACACCTTAGCAGGCCCGCCGCAGATGAGACAGCGGCGGCCTTCGAGGTTTAGCTCTTCTCTGTCCACTTTGAGGCCGTCCGGGCGGATAACGTCCATGTCGAACAGCCGCCCCAGCGGGGTGGCGTCCTCGATGTCGGTGGTGAATTTCTTGATGGTCAGCGGGTCGGCGTCCAGCACATAGAACGCCTCGCAGCCGGTCACTTCCCGGACGGCGTCCTGATGCAGCGGCGTCAGCTTTGCCCGCAGAAACTGCTGGCGCAGCAGCTGACGCCCCCGCGCAAAGCCCCGCCGGATGAGGGGCGAATCCTTTATCGGGCCGCAGATATTCATGGTAAAGCAGATGAGCGGCTTGTGGTACTGGGCCAACAGCTCCTGCTGGTGCTGCACCCGGCGCTCCCGTGCATCCAGCATCTGGACCAGCGAAACAGTCGTTTCCATGTTTTTCTCCTCTCAGCGGTGCTTTTTGAGCATGTCCATAAAGAGCTGCACCTGCGGCAGGGCGGCTGCGTCTCTCTGGCAGAAAATATAGGTGCGCCGGACGAAGGGCTCGCCGTTCTCGAAGGTGCAGGGCTTGACATAGCCCTTGAAGTTATCCAGCGCCACTTCCGGCATCAGCGCCCAGCCAAGGCCCCGCTCCACCATCTCGCGGCAGACCATGATGTTATCCACCACAAAATTGCCCGCATCGTTGGTCACGCCGTTCTCGTAGCGCCAGCGGGCCATCTGGGCGCTGATGGTGGCGTCGCTGCTGTGGTCGATATAAAGGTAATCGGAGATGGGTCTGTCCTTGTTCTCTTCGCTGCAGATGAGGCAGATATTCTCCTGCGAAAGCAGGAACTGGGTGCCGTCCCACGGATACTCGCCCCGCAGCACTGCCACGTCCAGCGAAGAATCCAGCATCTGCTGGTAGATGTTCCGGCTGTGGCCGGTAGCGATGTCGAGGCGTACCTTCGGGTATGCTTTGTGGTATTCCGTCAGCACCTCGGGCAGACGGTAGTAGGAGAAATTCACCGAGATACCTGCCCGCAGGGTGCCGCAGGCTTCGCCCTGGATGGAAGCCAGCTGGCGGCGCATCTTTTCCATCTCGCGGGCGGCGGCAGCGCTGTGGAGCAGCACCTGTTCACCTGCCGGCGTGAAGCGGATGCCCTGCCGTGAGCGCAGCACGATCTCCACCCCCAGCTCCTGTTCCAGCGCCTTGATGCGCTTGGAAAGTGCCGACTGGGTCATGTACAGTTTGTCCGCTGCGTGGGTGATGTTGCGCGTCTCGTCCAGCGCGTGCAGCAGCTCGTAATCTTTTTCGTCCATCGTAGCTCTCCCCCTATTGCCCTTTATTTTTCTTCTCATTCCTGTTTGCGCTTCATCCAGGCGCATTTTGCTCAGATTCCATATCTGTTATTCATAATACAACAGATTTCAGCAAATGAAAAGGGGGATATTCGCCTTGATTTTCCCGAAAGTCCATTCCAAGATGGAATAACTCAGCACTTTTCTTGCAGTTTTCTTAACCCTGCCTTAATTCCATCTTAATGCGGTGTTGTTGTACACAACATCTTCATTTTTTCTCTGCCGACAGACGGTCTTCCTCCCGCAGTACAGAAAACGCAGATCTCTTTTCATTTTTGCTCAAAAAATCAGCAAGAGTCCTGTTTATTGGACAGTATTTGCATTATCATAAAAACAAGAAAATACTCGTTTCTTTCTTCTTTGGCACATTGCAGATTTTTCCGTCTGCTTTTTGTGCAAAGTCCCAGAATTCTTCGTCGAAAAGCGCGTTTTATTGACAGCCGCTTTTTGAAAAGCGTATCCTTATTGCAAACCAGAGTCAGGAGGTCATTTTATGGAGCACTCCACACGTCTTGCCCACATCAGCGAGGACGGCACCCGCACCCAGACCGTCTACGACCATCTCGCCGGCACTGCCAAGCTGGCCGGTTCCTTCGCAGCCCCCTTCGGGGCGCAGAGCGAGGCCGAATTTGCCGCGTGGCTCCACGACGTCGGCAAATACAGCGACGCCTTCCAGCTGCGGCTCAAAGGCGGCCCCAAGGTGGACCACTCCACCGCCGGGGCGCAGGAGGCCTGGGTTCGCCACCATCCCCACGCCGCCTTTGCCGTGGCCGGACACCACAGCGGCCTGCCCGACGGCGGGAGCCCCGCCGATGACCCGGGCGACGCCACCCTGTTTGGCCGGAGCAAGAAACCGATAGCCCCCTACGACGGCTGGCAGGAAGTAACGCTCCCCGCCTCGACGCCGCCCGCGTGGGCCTGCGCCGACCCGCTGAGCCTCGCGTTCTTTACCCGGATGCTCTACTCCTGCCTCGTGGACGCCGACTTCATCGACACCGAGACCTTCATGGACGGCAAGGCCGCACCCCGGGGCAGCGGCACGGACATCGCCGCGCTGCGGGACATCGTCTCGGCACAGGCGCAGCGCTATCTCAGGGCCGAATCGCCCTCGCCCGTCAGCGTCCAGCGCAACACCGTCCTCCGCGCCTGCCTCGAGAAAGGCGCGCACGGCCCGCAGGGGCTCTACACCCTCACCGTACCCACCGGCGGCGGCAAGACCTTTGCCTCCCTCGCCTTTGCGCTGGAGCACGCCGCCGCCCAGAAGATGAAGCGGGTCATCTATGTTATCCCTTATATGTCCATCATCGACCAGACCGCCGCCATCTTCTCGGGCCTGCTGGGCGCAGAAAATGTTCTGGCCGACTTCTCTAACGCCGAGTACAAGACTGTTGAGCAGGACGACCTGACCTCCGCCCAGTACCGCCAGATGCTGGCCAGCGAAAACTGGGACGCCCCCGTCGTGGTGACGACGGCGGTGCAGTTCTTCGAGTCGCTCTACGCCAACCGCAGCAGCCGCTGCCGCAAGCTCCACAACATCGCCGACAGCGTCATCATCTTCGACGAGGCGCAGACCCTCCCGGGCGACTACCTTGCCCCCTGCGTCAGTGCCATTGCCCAGCTCATCCAGCATTACCACTCCACGGCCGTCCTCTGCACGGCCACCCAGCCTGCCCTTGAGCCGCTGTTCCGGCGCTTTGCGCCGGAACTCCACCCGCAGGAGATCACGCCCGACGCGGCCCGCCTCTACGAAGTGCTCCGGCGCACCACCCTGCAAGACCTCGGCACCCTGCCGCAGGAGAAGTTTGCCGCCCGGCTGGCAAATCATCCGCAGGTGCTCTGCGTGGTCAACCGCCGCAAGACGGCCCAGCAGCTCTACGCTGCTCTGCCCGCCGAGGGCAGCTACTGCCTGACCACCCTGCTCTGCGCCGCTGACCGCCGCCGTCAGCTGGACGACATCCGCCAGCGGCTGAAAAATGGTCTGCCCTGCCGGGTGGTGTCCACCTCTCTCATCGAGGCGGGCGTGGACGTGGATTTTCCCGTCGCTTACCGCGAGCAGTGCGGTCTTGACTCGCTCTTACAGACTGCCGGGCGCTGCAACCGCGAGGGGCGGCGGGGCGCAGAGGAAAGCATCGTCTACCGGTTCCAGCTGGACGAGTGTTCCACGCCCCAGATGCTCAGGCAGAACGTCAGCGCGCTGGACTACACCGCCCGGCATCAGGACACACTGGACACGCCCCGGGCCATTCAGCTCTACTTCAACGAGCTTTCCGACCTTCGCGGCCCCGACGCCGTGGACAAGCACGGCATTCTGGATGCCTTTCTCCGGGGCATCCGGGGCTGCCAGTTCCCCTTTGCACAGGTAGCGGAGGAATTCCGCCTCATCGAGAACGCTGCCCGCACGGTCTATCTGCCCGTCGGCGAGGGCGCAGCCCTCTGTGAACAGCTGCGCAGCGGTCATGTTACCCGGACGCTGCTGCGGAAGCTGGGCATTTACAGTGTCTCCTGCTATAAGGACCAGTTCGACAAGCTTGACGCCGCCGGGGCGCTGGAACTGCGGCCCGATGGTTCCGCCATCCTCACCGACACCAGCTGCTACAGTGAAAAGACCGGCCTTGCCATGGATGTGGAGACGGGCATCGGCCTTTACTTCTAAAAGAAAGAGGTGGTTTCAATGACCGATATTCATCTTAGTCTGAAAATTCAACTTCACCCGGAAAGGAGGCGATGCTGATGTCCATGCTCATTGAAGTATGGGGCGACTATGCCTGTTTCACTCGTCCGGAAATGAAGACCGAGCGTGTGAGCTACGACATGATCACTCCATCCGCTGCGCGGGGCCTTGTGGAAGCCATCTACTGGCACCCCGGGCTGCGTTATACGGTTGACCGCATCTATCTGCTCAAGCCCTTCGGCCTTGACCCCGAGGATGAAGCGTCCACCGAGGAATACACCCAGCGGCCCATCCGGTTCACCAACATCCGGCGCAACGAGGTCAAGTCCACCCTGCTGTCCTCCGCCGCCCTCAGTGCGGCCAAAGGCGGCACACCGCCGGTGCTCTACACCTCGGAGGACATCCAGCAGCGGGCCGCGATGGTCCTGCAGGACGTCCACTACGTCATCGAGTGTCACTTCGATTTGACGGACAAGGCCGCCCCCAGCGACAATCCCGGCAAGTTCCAGGACATCCTGCGCCGACGCCTGCGCAAAGGTCAGTGCTATCACCAACCCTGTTTCGGGTGCCGGGAGTTCCCGGCCAACTTCCGGGAGTGGCCGGGCGGCAGCATTCCGGCGCTGAAGGTCACGCAGGACCTCGGCTTCATGCTCCACAGCCTCGATTACTCTGATTCGGCCAACATCCGCAGCCAGTTCTTCCGCGCAAAGCTGGTGGACGGCGTGATGGAATGCCGAGACGTGGAGGTGTTTACATGATACTCCAAGCACTCACCGCCTATTATGAACAGCTCTTGAAGCAGGGCAAGGTGGAGGCCCCCGGCTGGGACAGTAAGTTCAAAGTCAGCTATGAACTGCGCCTCGGCCCCGACGGCCAGCTCCTCGCCCTCAACGACCTGCGGCAGGAAGTCCCCAAGGGCAAAAAGACCGTCATCGCCCCCCGGGAGCTCCCTGTCCCCCACCGGGTCAAGCGCGCCTCCGGCGTCGCCGCGAACTTTTTGTGCGACAATACGTCCTATCTGCTGGGCGCAGACGAAAAGGGCAAGCCCGAGCGTTCCCGCCAGTGCTTCGAAGCCTGTGCCGCCCTTCACCACAAGGTTCTCGACGGCGTGGATTCCCCTGCCGCCAAAGCCATCCTCGCCTTTTTTGACAGCTGGGAGCCGGATACAGCCCCCACCCACCCGCTGCTGGCAGAGCAGTGGGCCGACCTGAACAACAACGCGAACCTTGTGTTCGGCTACGAATCCCCCGACGGCGCCCACTGGCTGGCCACCACAGATGACGCCATCCGGGCCGCATGGCAGTCCGCCTTTGACACCTCCGATGCCGACGCCGAGACGGCCCGCTGCCTCATCACCGGCAAAGAGGCCGGCATCGCCCGCATCCACCCCGCCATCAAGGGTGTGATGGGCGCACAGGCCGCCGGTGCGGCACTGGTCTCCTTCAACGCACCCGCTTTCTGCTCCTATGGCCATGAGCAGGGTGCCAACGCCCCCGTCAGCGAGTACGCGGCTTTCGCCTACACCACGGCCCTCAATCTGCTGCTGGCAGACCGGAACTGCTGCCAGCGCATCGGCGACACCACCATCGTATGCTGGGCCGAAAACGCCGCTCCCGCCTACTCAAACGCCATGCTGATGTTTTTCTGCGGCGGTGCCGAGGCGCGCGGCGTCTCGGAAAGCGACCTTGCCGCCGCACTGAAAGCCCTTTCTCAGGGACGCCCCGTCTCCTTCCTCGACGACAAGCTGGACCCGAATCAGGACTTCTATGTGCTGGGCATCTCGCCCAACGCGGCCCGGCTCTCCGTCCGGTTCTTCCTGCACAGCAGTTTCGGACAGTTTGCCAAAAATCTGCAGGACCACGCCGACCGGCTCAGCATCACCCGCCCCGCCTTCGACAAGCGGGAAAACCTGTCGGTCTGGGCGCTGGCGCAGGAGACGGTCAACCAGAAATCCCGGGACAAAAATCCATCGCCCCAGCTGGTGGGCGATCTGCTCCGGGCCATCCTCACCGGCGGACCCTATCCCACCACCCTGCTCAACGGCGTGACCCTCCGCATCCGGGCCGAACGGGAAGTCACCCGGGGCCGCGCCGCTATCCTGAAAGCCTACTATCTCCGCAACTACCCCACCGAGCTCAACAAGGAGGTATTTACCGTGAGCCTGAACGAAATCAGCAATGTCCCCTATGTTCTGGGGCGTCTCTTCTCTGTGCTGGAGACGATCCAGAGCGTCGCCAATCCCGGCATCAACGCCACCATCAAAGACCGGTACTTCAACTCGGCCTGTGCCACCCCGGCAACGGCCTTCCCTACGCTGGTCAAGCTGGCTCAGAAGCATCTGCAGAAGATGAGCACCCCCAACGAGGTGCATTTCAGCAAACAGCTCACCGAGCTGATGGCCCAGCTGCCCGAGACAGGCTTCCCGGCGCGGCTCAGCCTGCCGGAGCAGGGTGCCTTTGAGATCGGCTACTACCACCAGACCCAGAAACGCTACGCCAAAAAGAATGAGGAGGAATAAACTATGTCTGAGCCCATTAAGAACCGCTATGATTTCGTCATCCTGTTCGACGTCGAGAACGGCAACCCCAACGGCGACCCCGATGCAGGCAATATGCCCCGCATCGACCCCGAGACGGGCTACGATCTGGTGACTGATGTCTGCCTCAAGCGGAAGATCCGCAACTATGTCGAGACCCTGAAAGAGGACGAAAAAGGCTATCGTATCTACATCAAGGACGGCGTTCCCCTCAACCGCAGCGACGCCGAGGCCATCAGCACGCTGGGCATCGACCCCGACCTGAAAGCTGCCAAAAAGGCCGACCCCGACATCGATGCCAAGCTGCGGGACTATATGTGTGAGAACTACTTCGACATCCGCACCTTCGGTGCTGTCATGACCACCTTCGTCAAGGGTGCGCTGAACTGCGGTCAGGTGCGCGGCCCCGTCCAGCTGAGCTTTGCCCGCTCGGTAGACCCCATCGTCCCGCAGGAAGTCACCATCACCCGCGTGGCCATCACTACCGAGGCCGATGCCGAGAAGAAGGGTACTGAGATGGGCCGCAAGCACATCGTGCCTTACGCCCTCTACCGCGCCGAGGGCTATGTTTCGGCCAACCTCGCCCGGAAGACCACCGGCTTCTCCGAGGATGATTTGAAACTTCTGTGGACTGCCATTCTGAACATGTTCGAGAACGACCACAGCGCTGCCCGGGGCAAGATGGCCGTGCGGGAGCTCATCGTGTTCAAGCACGATTCTGAGCTGGGCAATGCCCCGGCCTATAAGCTCTTCGACTCCGTCGCCGTCCAGCGCAAGCCCGATGTGGACGCCGCCCGCAGCTACCGCGACTACACCGTCACGGTGGCAGACACTCTGCCGGAAGGAGTCACCTGCGAGAGGCTGTCCTGATGGGCGGCGCAGACGACTGGCTGCCCCTGTCGGGCATCCAGCACTTCTGCTTCTGCCGCCGCCAGTGGGCGCTCATCCACCTGGAACAGCAGTGGGCGGAGAACCGCCGCACCGTCGAAGGCCAGCTCGACCACGCCCGCTGCCATGACACAAACCAGACCGAACGGCGCGGCGGCCTGCTCATCACCCGAGGGATGCAGGTGGTCAGCCGTCGGCTTGGCCTGAGCGGAAACTGCGATGTCGTCGAGTTCCGGGCCGACCCGGAGGGCATCCCCCTGCAAAGCACGGAAGGGCTTTGGAAGCCCATGCCTGTCGAGTACAAGCATGGCCGCGCCAAGGCCAGCGACGCTGATCGGCTGCAACTCTGCGCACAGGCCATGGCGCTGGAAGAGATGCTGGTGTGCAGCATCCCGGAGGGTGCGCTCTTCTACGAAGAGACGCGGCGGCGGGAGGTCGTGCCGCTGACCGAAGAACTGCGCCAGGCCACCCAGAAGATGGCCGATGAGATGCACGCCTATTTTGCCCGGGGCTATACCCCCAAGTCAAAGCCCGGCACTCACTGCAACGCCTGCTCCCTCAAAGAGCTCTGCCTCCCCGTGCTGTATCAGCGTGCCGACCCGAAAGCCTATCTCCGCGCCCATCTGGACGAGATGCAGGAGGCCGCGCCATGAGAAAGTTTTTGAACACGCTCTACGTCCTCAACAAGGACGCCTACCTTTCCCTCGAGGGGGAGAACATCGTCCTGCTCTGCAACAAGGCTGAAATTGGCCGGGTCCCGCTCCACACGCTGGAAGGCATCGTCTGCTTCAGCTATCCCGGCGCAAGCCCTGCCTTGATGGGTAAATGCGCCAGCCTCGGGGTCGATTTGAGCTTTTTCAGCCCGCAGGGCCGCTTTCTGGCCCGGGCCGTAGGCGAAGAGCGGGGCAACGTCCTGCTGCGGCAGACCCAGTACCGCATCGCAGACAGCGAGGCAGAGAGCTGTCTCTATGCGCGCAATTTCATCCTGGGCAAAGTCTATAACGCCCGCTGGGTGCTGGAACGGGCCACCCGCGACCACCCCCAGCGGGTGCCGGTGGAACAGCTCAAGCGCACCAGCGCCCAGCTGGCGGCGGCGCTGCCCCTCATCGAGCAGTGTGACGACCTCGACCAGCTTCGCGGTCTGGAGGGCGAGGCGGCACAGCGGTATTTCGACTGCTTTGATTCACTCATCCTGCAGCAGCACGATGATTTTGCCTTCACCGGTCGGAGCCGCCGCCCGCCGCTGGACAATACCAATGCCCTGCTCTCTTTCGCTTATTCGCTTCTGGCCTCCGACTGCACGGCGGCTCTTCAGAGTGTGGGCCTCGACCCCTACGTCGGCTTTCTCCACCGCGCCCGGCCCGGGCGCAGGAGCCTCGCCCTCGACCTCATGGAAGAGCTGCGTGCAGTTTATGCCGACCGCTTCGTGCTCTCCTGCATCAACCAGAAAATCATGACGCCGAAGCATTTCCAGAAGCAGGAGAACGGGGCCGTCCTTCTCACCGATGAGGGCCGCCGCGCCTTTCTGGGCGGGTGGCAGACCCGCAAGCAGGAGACTATCACCCACCCGTTCCTGAACGAAAAGCTTCCGTGGGGCCTCGTGCCTTATGTGCAGGCTCTGCTTCTGGCCCGCACCCTGCGGGGCGATATGGAGCTTTACCCGCCATTTTTCTGGAAGTGAGGGATGTGTATGCTGGTCCTTATCACCTACGACGTCAATACCGAAACTCCTGCCGGGCGCAAACGTCTGCGCAAAGTCGCCAAGCGCTGTGTGGACCACGGCCAGCGGGTGCAGAACTCCGTGTTCGAGTGTCTGCTGGATGCCGCGCAGTATGCCGTTCTCAAGGCGGAGCTGATGTCTCTCATCGACCCTGCGCTGGACAGTCTGCGCTTCTACCAGCTGGGCAACAACTATAAGAACAAGGTGGAGCATATCGGCGTTCATCCGCCCTTCGAGCAGGACGGCCTGCTGTTGTTCTGAGTTTCCCGCCCCGGTGCGAAGGGCGAGTTCTCAGCATTTTTCCGGCACCTTCGCACCGGATTTTTGTGTCATTTTGCATGATTTGGATAGTTCTTTGACCCGTTGTAAATCAAGGCTCTTCTAAATTCGTGCAGAATGTTGTATAATTTGTTTGAAAATAGAGATTTTGTCTCTGTTTTTGCTGTCGCCCTCCTCGCGGAGGGCGTGGATAGAAATCCGTCGTCGGTGGCGGTCATGCCCTGCACAATGGTCGCCCTCCTCGCGGAGGGCGTGGATAGAAATAACATCGAGCGTGAGCGCATCACAAAAGCCCTCAGGTCGCCCTCCTCGCGGAGGGCGTGGATAGAAATCCGTTCATGGTTGCTGCCCTGCGGCTCACCGCAAGTCGCCCTCCTCGCGGAGGGCGTGGATAGAAATACCTGTGCCGATGTCTTGTAGTCCACCAGCGTCGTCGCCCTCCTCGCGGAGGGCGTGGATAGAAATTCCATCATCCGCTTGATGCGCCGCTTCTCCCGCCGTCGCCCTCCTCGCGGAGGGCGTGGATAGAAATGGAAACCCTTGGTACGCAGAACTTCAACCGGGCGTCGCCCTCCTCGCGGAGGGCGTGGATAGAAATAAAAAATTCATCGCCCAGCCCGGGAACCGCGAGGTCGCCCTCCTCGCGGAGGGCGTGGATAGAAATCACAAGGGCAGCATGGCCATTGTGGAGTGCCAGTGGTCGCCCTCCTCGCGGAGGGCGTGGATAGAAATGCAAAGCACATCTTCTGGAAGCGCGGGCATCCCTGGTCGCCCTCCTCGCGGAGGGCGTGGATAGAAATACGCCGTCGAGCATATCCCGGACGGCCTCGACGCGTCGCCCTCCTCGCGGAGGGCGTGGATAGAAATTCCAAGGGCGAGGGCTGGCACTGCATGACCGCGGGTCGCCCTCCTCGCGGAGGGCGTGGATAGAAATTGCACCTGCACAAGCCCTATCTCTACAAGGGCGAAAGTCGCCCTCCTCGCGGAGGGCGTGGATAGAAATTAAGAAAGGCGGTACGGCAATGGCAAGAAAAAAAGCGTCGCCCTCCTCGCGGAGGGCGTGGATAGAAATTTGCACAAGCGGGGCGCGGACAATCAGGTTCCGGGGGTCGCCCTCCTCGCGGAGGGCGTGGATAGAAATAGCCTGTAAAGAACAGCGTAGATTTTGCGGTCGGTCGCCCTCCTCGCGGAGGGCGTGGATAGAAATACGATGAAAACGTGAATCACTGGGTACGGGCAGGTCGCCCTCCTCGCGGAGGGCGTGGATAGAAATCTCCACCGGCTATTTTTATTGTGACATCCCCATTGGTCGCCCTCCTCGCGGAGGGCGTGGATAGAAATTTCAACTGGCGGCCGCACTCCGGGCAGAAGTTCAGGTCGCCCTCCTCGCGGAGGGCGTGGATAGAAATCGGCACTCGTTGGTCGTTTGCGGTTCGCGCAAGAAGTCGCCCTCCTCGCGGAGGGCGTGGATAGAAATAAGGTTGGCGTCACTCTGAGTCCGAACACAAATCCGTCGCCCTCCTCGCGGAGGGCGTGGATAGAAATATTTTTCGTTTGACACCAGTGGTGGGTAAGTTAGGTCGCCCTCCTCGCGGAGGGCGTGGATAGAAATAAACCACCGAAGTACACGATTGAACAGGTAAACAAGTCGCCCTCCTCGCGGAGGGCGTGGATAGAAATTGTACGAAACCGAGCTGACCGACTACTATATGCGGTCGCCCTCCTCGCGGAGGGCGTGGATAGAAATTGCGCGGACTGCGGTAAGCAGGTCGGCCTCGACGGTCGCCCTCCTCGCGGAGGGCGTGGATAGAAATTTAAAATCCACCTCAACGCCGTAAATGTGGGCATGTCGCCCTCCTCGCGGAGGGCGTGGATAGAAATCTGCTTGAACATCTCCAAAGATGGTATGGGCGGTGTCGCCCTCCTCGCGGAGGGCGTGGATAGAAATTGCGCAAACGGAGCCGGGATGCTTATATGGGCATGTCGCCCTCCTCGCGGAGGGCGTGGATAGAAATTTGAAGGCACACAAGTACAAGTCTTTCCCGACTGCGTCGCCCTCCTCGCGGAGGGCGTGGATAGAAATTTCGTCACATAGCCCATTGCGAAACCTCCAGAAGGTCGCCCTCCTCGCGGAGGGCGTGGATAGAAATACAGCAGCTTTGCCACGATGCAGGGCTGTCGCTGGTCGCCCTCCTCGCGGAGGGCGTGGATAGAAATTTTGTAAATGATCTGCGCAATGTCGCTGTCCAGGTCGCCCTCCTCGCGGAGGGCGTGGATAGAAATTTGCGGTCATCCTCGGTAGTGGCCTGATAGATAAGTCACCCTCCTCGCGGAGGGCGTGGATAGAAATTGCACATCCTGCTCAGCACTTACCGGCTCCTGCGTCGCCCTCCTCGCGGAGGGCGTGGATAGAAATACCGCTGCGGTGGACGACAATACCGTGACCTACGTCGCCCTCCTCGCGGAGGGCGTGGATAGAAATTTGTGCTGGGAGTTGAAGCCGCGCACGAGCTGGAGTCGCCCTCCTCGCGGAAGGCGTGGATAGAAATAGGTCAACGATGGCCGTGCCGGGCAAATAGCTGGTCGCCCTCCTCGCGGAGGGCGTGGATAGAAATTTGAGTACGCCCGCAACTTTGACCCTGACGAGCAGTCGCCCTCCTCGCGGAGGGCGTGGATAGAAATGCACTGGTTGTGGCCGGCGTGTTCGCGGCACTCGTCGCCCTCCTCGCGGAGGGCGTGGATAGAAATGTCTGGGGGTGCACAGGCGGCATAAGGGACTACAAGTCGCCCTCCTCGCGGAGGGCGTGGATAGAAATCCTGAATGGCTGGCAGTTATCTTTATGATCGCCGGGTCGCCCTCCTCGCGGAGGGCGCAGGTAGAAATCGACACAAAAATATGGTAAACTCTTATTAAGTTGTTGCCATGCGCTCTCTAAGGAACCGAGTATTTTGACCTACAATTCCGTCTCTTAAAGACGTTGGTTGAAATCAGTTTGTGTTCCCCGGTGCATTCTTCGACTTGAAGTCGCTCCTATTTGAGGGGTGTGGATAGAATAACATAATAATCATATCGCGGTTCTCAAAGGCGTAACCAAGACGTCCTCTTCACCGAGGGCGCAGATAGAAATTGTCACAACCACGCCGGTCTTTTCAGCATCAAGGTTGCCCTCCCCGCAAAGGGTACGGATAGAAATCAGTTTCCACCTCGAATCGGGCATCGCCACAATTTTTCCAAAAAGGAGTTTTCCATGCATACCGTTCCCCTTACCCATCAGCTCGTCACCATCCAGGACGACTTTGACCTCGACAAAATCATCGAAAGCGGCCAGTGCTTCCGGCCGCAGAAACTGGCCGACGGGCGCTACCGTTTTCTTTCCGGCGGCGCACTCCTTTATCTGACTCCGCTGGGCGCTGGGCAATACGACGCTGCATGGTATGGCTCAGATTGGGAGTGCTGGGCCAACTACTTTGATTTGGGCCGGAACTATGCCGCGCTGCGGTGCAGCTTGGCGGGACAGAGCAGCTATCTGGACAAATCGCTCGAATTTGGGCAGGGCATCCGAATCCTGCATCAGGACCCATGGGAAATGCTCATCACCTTTCTTATCTCCCAGCGCAAGAGCATTCCGGCCATCCGCACCGCCGTAGAACGCCTTGCCCGGTGCTGCGGCGAACCGCTCAGTGCCGAAGGCGATGAAGTCTTCCTCTTCCCCACCCCGCAGCAGCTCTGCGGCCTCTCTGGAGCGCAGCTGATGGGCTGTGGTCTGGGCTACCGCACCCGTTACATCCAGAACGCTGCCGCACAGGCTTCCAGCGGCACACTCGACCTCGGTGCTCTGGCAGCGCTGCCCGACGACGCTCTCTTTTCCCGCCTCCTCGAGCTGGACGGCGTCGGCAAAAAGGTAGCAAACTGCGTCTGCCTCTTTGGCTATGGCCGTACCGCGATGGCTCCCATTGATGTTTGGATACAGCGACTCATTGATGAGGAATTCGGCGGCCGCGACCCTTTTCCTTCCTATGGTCAGCAGGCTGGCATCGTACAGCAGTACCTGTTCTACTACAAGCGCAGCACCCGCCGCAGCGTCGCTCACAAAAAATAAAAAAGTTATTGACAACTCTCCTTTTGGCTGGTATAATAATATGCGTCGTCAGGAATGACACGCCAGCTATGGGGGATTAGCTCAGCTGGGAGAGCGCTTGCATGGCATGCAAGAGGTCAGCGGTTCGATCCCGCTATTCTCCACCAAAAAAGCACTGTACTTCGCATGAAGTACGGTGCTTTTCTTTTTTCGAGGCCAAATTTTTGGGGATGCATTGAGTTGCCTGCATGTCTTTTGGGCTTTTGCGGAAAACCGGGATGTTCCCTCAGATAAGCGGGTCTGCCTCATAACAAAAGAGACCGCTGTACAGCAAGCTGCTGCACAGCGGTCTCTTCTTCTTTTTTAGCTCCGCGGGATGGCCATTCGTCGCTCTGCTTTCTTTACGAGCCATGCTCCCGTCCATCCACAGGCAGCTCCCAAAATGACACCACCCAGAATATCCGTCGGGTAATGGACACAGAGGTACATCCGCGAGAATGCGATGAGAACGCCTACCGGCAGAGCCGCCATCGCCCACTGCTTTTTCCCGGCCAGCCAGAGGGCTGTCACCGAGGCGAAGGACGCCGCCGTATGGCCCGAAGGGAAGGAGAAATCGTCCGGGTGCGGGATAAGCAGCTGTACCTCCGTGAGGATGTCGCATGGACGGACGCGGGCCACCAGCGGCTTGAGAAGAAGATTGCAGAGGACAGCGTCGATGAGGAGCGCCGCAGCCAGCACGCAGCCGACCCGCCGCGTTTTGCGGAACACCAGCAGCAGCGCTGTCAGCGTCACCCAGAGAATACCGGAGTCTCCCAGACGGGTAATAAAACCCATGCTTCCATCCAGCATGGGGCTGTGCAGGGATTGCAGGGCGGTCAGGAAGGTGAGTTCGGCGTTCATAAAGCTCCCTCTTTCTCGTTTCGTTGTGTACAGGATACCAGAAGTTTATGAACAGAAAAGCACAAAGTCTTAAACAGTAGTTAAAACAGTCAGCCCCGCCGCTGAGTTTTGCAGCATTTCAGCTCCCGGCGTTCCTGATGGACAAGGGAAAAATTAAAAAGAAAAGCAGCCTGAAATTTTCATCTCAGACTGCTTTCACTATGCCGGTGGTGGGGGTCGAACCCACACGTGTTATTAGCACAAGGGATTTTGAGTTTTGGCAACTATTTTCCATCTGGTGCTATCTGATGATATCGAGTGATATCTGATTCCCGACTGACATCCAACTTTTTGGCGGTGTTGCGAATAAAAGATTGATTTCTCTTTGGTTTTTCGATTGTTTTTCCCTCTGCTCCATTTTCCGGGTTTGGAGTGTCGAAAAGGAAATTGGAGGGATATTTAGAAGGGATGCAGAGCAAAACGCCTCTCTGCTTAGGCACAAAATGAAAGGAAAGTCAAGGATAATGAACAAAATTCAAGCAAAAAAGTTTTACAGGAAAATGTTTGCAAACTATCCCGATGTTCTCACTGTGGAGGATGCAACAAAATTACTTGGCTTCAAAAGTCAAACTGCCGTGATACGGCGGATACATCAGCACAGGATTCGCTGCTTGAAAAATGGCCGATCATACATGATTCCAAAAGAGTATCTTATCGACTATCTTTTGGATGACTAACCATACTTGCATTATACTGCAATGCGCACTGCTTTTCAATACGAAAATGGTGCGCTTTTATTTTTTTTATATGGGAGGTCAAGTCTTGAACAGCAAAAAGAACAGAAAGTTGAAAAAGCAGCATGATCCTTGATTATTTCTACGGACAAGCCGGAGAGCTGTTTTCGTTCTACCGCATTCCAAAGGCTCTTTTTCAGGAGCAGCGGTTTCAAAATCTGTCAACCGATGCCAAAACGCTGTACGGCATCCTGCTTGACCGCATGAGCCTGTCCGTGAAAAACGGCTGGCTGGACGAGCAGAACCGGGTGT
>ERZ857969.1033-NODE-1033-length-41509-cov-4.902953_pt1 | contig 41509 bp, 53 predicted proteins | sample MGYA00519864_ERZ857969 | MGnify/ENA primary metagenome ERZ857969 (study PRJEB31778, sample SAMEA3449382) | human gut metagenome | biome: human gut; feature: human-associated habitat; material: faeces | place: United Kingdom | collected 2010/2012 ...
TTAACATTAAATAGGGAAAATAAAGAAACTGTCCTTAGGTATCATCCTCAGATGGAAATGGAAGAGTTGGCAGAATGATTATGTTTAGAGAATGTTTATGTAATAATATAGTTCCTTTTTATATAGAAGATAGAAATAAAGAGTTCTATATTAGAGGACTTAGAGAATATCAAAATAATAATAATAAAACTTATTTAATAGATATTTGTTTAAATAGTCAAGATAATTATATAAAGTTAGCTAATTATTTTTTGGAGGGAATTGATAAATAGATTAAAAAAAGAAGAAAAGTAATATTTCTTCTTTTTTTTGGACTTAAAGTTTGTTATAATAGAAAAGAAGGCAGTGATAGAATGGACGTAACAAAGATTAGAAATTTTAGTATAATAGCACATATAGATCACGGTAAGAGTACAATAGCAGATCGTATACTAGAGTATACTGGAGCTATTGATAAAAGACAGATGAAGGATCAATTATTAGATAGTATGGATATTGAAAGAGAAAGGGGTATTACTATTAAGTTAAATACTGTTAGACTTTCTTATAATGGATATACATTAAATTTAATTGATACTCCAGGACACGTAGACTTTAGTTATGAAGTTTCTAGAAGTTTGGCTGCTTGTGAGGGTGCTATATTAGTAGTGGATGCTACACAAGGTATAGAAGCACAAACACTTGCTAATGTATATTTAGCATTAGAGAATAACTTAGAGATTATACCTGTTATTAATAAGATAGATTTACCTAGTGCAGATATTCCTAAAGTAGAAAGAGAATTATTTGATACTTTTGGTTTTAAAAGTGAAGAGATTATTAAAGTGTCTGCGAAGACTGGTGAGGGTATTCCATTATTAGTGGATGCTGTTATTGATAGGGTTCCTAGTCCTAATGAGAGTAATGATAAATTAAAGTGTTTAATATTTGATAGTTATTTTGACTCTTATAGAGGAGTTGTAATATTAGTTAGAGTTATGTCTGGTACTTTGACTAAAAATACTAAAATTAAAATGATGTCTTCGGGTATTTCGTATGATGTTGTATCACTTGGTTATCATACTCCTTTTGAAAAAGAAGTAGATAGTTTAGGCACTGGAGAAGTTGGCTTTATTACCGCATCAATTAAGAGCTTAGAGTCTGTTAAAGTAGGAGATACTATTACTGATTTAGAAGATCCTGCGTCTGATGCTTTACCAGGTTATAAACCAATGAAGCCAATGGTCTATTGCGGAATATATCCTATTGAGTCAAATAAATATCCTAACTTAAAGGAGGCTATTGAGAAACTCAAACTAAATGATGCTTCACTTACTTTTGAACCAGAGACTTCTAGTACCTTGGGATTTGGCTTTCGTATGGGATTTTTGGGGCTTCTACATTTAGAAATAATATCTGAAAGAATAGAGAGAGAATTTAATATTGATATTATTGCTACTACTCCGTCAGTTAATTATTTAATTAATCTTACAGATGGTAGTACTATATATATTGATAATCCTAGTACAATGCCTGATAAGGTTAAAATAAGAGAAATTCAAGAACCTTATATATTTACTAATATACTTGTTCCTACAGAGTATATAGGTCCTATTATGGAACTGTGTCAAGATAAAAGGGGAATATATAAAAGTATAGATTATCTAGATAAGACAAGAGTTAATATTCATTATGAATTACCATTATCAGAAATAGTGTATGATTTCTTTGATAGATTAAAATCTTCTACTAAAGGATTTGCATCATTTGATTATGAAATAATTGGCTATAAACCTAGTGATTTAGTTAAGATGGATGTTCTATTAAATGGTGAAGTAGTAGATGCATTATCACTAATCGTTCATAAAGATTTTGCTTATGCTAGAGGAAGAAAAATGGTTGATAACTTAAAGAATATAATACCTAGACAACTATTTGAAGTACCAGTACAAGCTGTTATTGGAAGTAAAGTAATAGCTAGAAGTGATATTAAAGCTATGAGAAAAGATGTATTAGCTAAATGTTATGGAGGAGATATTACTAGAAAGAGAAAGCTTCTTGATAAACAAAAAGAAGGAAAGAAGAAGATGAAGACTATAGGTAAGGTAGAAATACCTAGTGAAGCTTTCTTAAGTATTTTAACTGATTATAAAAAAAATTAATATACATAAAATAATATAGGTGGTTTTGTATGAGTAGTAAAAAAAATATAGCGAAGCAAATTAAAAAACAAATATTAAATTATGAAATCAATTATGATTATTTATATGATGAATTAATATTAGATCTAGAAGAAGTATTGTCAGGTATATTAAATGCTTATTTATATCTATTTAGAAATGTAGACAATATTTGTAATGATGAAGCAATAGGATCTCTAGAAGGTGTTTTGTCTGATTATGTTAGAAAAGATAGAAATAAAAAGAATTTAGAACTTGTGTATGATAAGATAGATGTATTTTTATGTAATATATCTAAAAGTTTAGATTATGAAAAGTTACTTAAAGTAGAAAAATATATTTCTAGTCTTGTTAATATACAAAATAGATGTATTATGAATAATATAAAGAGGGCAAAGGGAGATAAATATAATTTTATATTATATTTAATATTTGATAAGAGAGATATAGAGTTACTTACTAGGTATATGGAAAATAATATGAAAGAATTACTTATTAATAATAGTTTAATTCCTTCAATATTTACTTGTGTTATAGAAAGATATATTGAGATAGATGAAGATAATGATATAGAGATTAAGTATTTTAATAGAGTTATTAATTTGTTTTTAAAGGGAAAGATGTATGATAAACTAATTAAGGGAAATAGTGATTATTTAAAAGTACTTAATACTTCGAATAAGAAGTTTGTAATAGATTTATTGGATAAAATAGATAATGATTTTTATCAGACTAAAGAAGATGTTGCAAAAGACTATGATATTAATTTTATAATACCTAATGAAGAAGAATATAATTATTTTCCTAATGGTAAGATAGATTTAACTAGAGAGAATGTTATTACTATTGATAATGAAGGAGATTTATGTTTAGATGATGGCCTTTCTATAGTGGTTAATAGAGATGGCACTTATACTTTGTGTGTGCATTTAGCTAATCCTCCGAGTATTATTCCATATACTTCAAGGACAATGAAAGAGGCTCTTAAGAGATGCAGTACAATGTATTTAATAGATGATAGTCTACCTATATTTGATAGATATTTATCAGATAATATATTATCTATATTACCAAATAAATATACTAATGCTCTTACTGTTATGGTAAAGGTAGATAAAGATTATTCTCTTATGTTAGATACTTTAAAGATTATACCTAGTATTATAAAGAGTAAGCATAAACTTACTTATGAAGAAGTAGACGATATAATTAATAATGGAGGAGAACTTCAGGAAGAATTACTTTTATTATCAAAAATATTTGATAAGCAAGCTATAGATAATCCTAAGATAAGTGCCTATCATAGATTAGAGAATATAATAAGAGGCAGAGATAATACTGATAGCTCTAAAGCAGATGTTTCAGTATCACATATGATGGTAGAACAAAGTAATGTATTTGCTAATAGTGCAATATATATAATAGATAAAAGGGATAGATTAGATCTTATTATGCCTTGGAGAATACAGACAGAAGATTGTCAAGATTTAATTGAAGAATATTTAAGAAAAGGACACTTTGATAAAGAGAGTAAATATCTTCAGAGGATAATGAAAGAATATATGATGAGAGGTAAATATTCACCAATTAATCAGGGACATTATGGACTTGGTATTGATGGATATGTTAGAATAAGTAGTGCTGCACGAAGAGCTATGGATGCACTAGCGATATATGTTTTATATGATTTATATATTAATAGAAATAAAGATGATTTAGACGCTAAATACTATTATTGGGAAAAAGAAGTAAATTACTGGTGTGAATACGCTAATAATAAAACTAGTGAAAATAGTAATTTTGTTTGTGAATATAACTATTTATATAGTAGAGGTAAGATATTAAAGAAGTAGAAAGAAGTTGATATTTATGAATATGCCAGATTTAAAAGAAGCAAGAAAAAGAACTAAAGAAAAAGTAAATATTTTATATCAAGAATATAAAGTACCTGATGATGTTAAGACAATAGGTAAGAATAAAAACTATGCTCTTCTTACATATGGTTGTCAAATGAATGTAAGAGATAGTGAGAATATCGCAGGTATAATGGAAAGTATGGAATATACAAAAGTAGAAGATTATGAAAAAGCAGACGTTATAATACTTAATACTTGCGCTATTAGAGAGAATGCTCATAATAAAGTAATAGGTATATTAGGTAGAATTAAACATTTAAAACAAAGTAATAAAAACTTAATTACTGTAGTATGTGGTTGTATGGCTCAAGAAGAGACTATAGCTACGATGATAAGAGATAAATATCCTTGGATAGATATAGTATTAGGTACACATAACTTTTATGAATTACCAGTATATATATCTAAAGTACTTGAAGATAACAAACAAGAAATATGTGTCTATTCTAAAGAGGGTGATGTAATAGAAAATGTTCCTATAAAGAGAGAATCTAAAGTAAAAGCTTGGGTAAATATACAATATGGCTGCGACAAATTTTGTTCTTACTGTATAGTACCATATACAAGAGGTAAACAAAGAAGCAGATTACCTAAAGATATCTTAAAAGAAGTAGAAGACTTAAAAAATAATGGCTATAAAGAAGTAACTCTTTTAGGACAAAATGTTAATGCTTATGGTAAAGATTTAGATATTAATTATACAATGGCTAATCTACTAGAGGATACTTCAAAAACAGGAATAGATAGAATTAGATTTGTTACTTCTCATCCTTGGGATTTTACAGATGAAATGATAGATGTTATAGCTAAATATGATAATATTATGCCATATATTCATTTACCTATACAAAGTGGTTCAGATAATATCTTAAAGAAAATGAATAGAAGATATACAATAGATGAATATAAAGAATTATTCTATAAATTAAAAAATAAAATAGATAATGTTAGTATTACTACAGATATAATCGTAGGTTTTCCTAATGAAACAGAAGAAGACTTTGAAGAGACATTAAAAGTATATAATGAACTTAAATATGATTTAGCTTATACTTTTATATATTCTCCTCGTGAGGGTACTCCAGCTGCTAAAATAAAAGATAATATTTCTTTAGAAGAAAAAGAAGAGAGATTACAAAGATTAAATGAATTAGTAAATAAATATGCTAGAGAAAATAATGAAAAATATAAGAATAAGATAGTAAAAGTTTTAATAGAGGGTCCTTCTGATAAAGGAGATAAAATGATGGGTTATACAGACACTATGAAATTAGTTAATGTAGCAAATGCTAAAGATTATGTAGGAGAAATAGTAAATGTATTAATAACAGATGTTAAGACTTGGTCTATGGAAGGGGAATTAGTAGAGTGATACAAGGAAGTATAGAAACACTATTTAATGCAATAAATAATTCTGAAGAATATAGAGAATATCAAGAAATTACTTCAATACTTAACAATAATAAAGAAGTAAAAGATTTAATCGAAGAAATTAAAGTTCTTCAGAAGAAAGCTACTAGGTTAGAACAAGAGAATAATGAAGAATATAAAGTAATAGATGAAGAAATAAAAGAAAAAAGTAATATATTAAATAATATAGATGATTATAAGTTATATTTATCTAGATTAAAGAACTTTAATAATGTTTTACTTACTTCTTCTTCTTTAATCGAAGACTATATAGATGAAAAAGTATCTATTTAATTAGGTGCTTTTTGTATTACTTTTTTGCATAACCAAAATAATACTTATTTTATAGACTTAGAATAAGGCTATAAAATACCTCTTAAGACCTAAGGCTTAAGAGAAAATAAAGAAGATAATAATATTAAAGATAGTGTTTGTTTACATAAAATTTAATTTAAATAACATTAATTATTGCTTTATTTTAAAATATATAGTAAAATATAATTAGATAGATAGTAATAATATAGGAGGAAGGAAATATGAAGTTAAATAGAAAGGGTCAAACACTAGTAGAGTATGTACTTATTATATCTTTGATTACTGTTCTAGCAATAGCAGCAGTTAAAATATTTGGAGGATATTTACAAGATGCTGTTACCAAGATAGGCTGTAGTATTTCTGGAAAAGAATATGTTGAAGGAGCAAAAGTAGGAGAGGGCTATTGTTCTGGAGATGAAGGTAAATTATTTGAATAAATAGAATATAAATCGACATAATATTTATATTCTTTTTTTTATAATCAATATATGAAGATATATATTGATTTATTTTTTTTGTTTAATGCAATAATGGATTTTATAATTATTACTGGAGTAGGTATTATTCTAAAGAGAAGAAGTAATTATATTAGAATACTATTATCATCATTAGTAGGAGGTGTTATTTCTTTATGCTTATTTACTAATATTAATAATATATTAGTAGATATAATTGGAATAATGATAATAGTATTTATAAGTTATGGGTATAAAAATATTAGATATTATATTAATAATATTATTTATGCTTATATAATTAGTATCTTAATAGGCGGTGTAATATACTTATTTCAAGTTAAAGTAACCTCTGATAGTATTATAAGTTATTTAATTATTATAGTCATAGCTATAGAAGTATTAGTGTTATATATTAAAGAGATAAAGAAGATAAAGGATAATTATAATAATTATTATAAAGTAAACATATACTTTAAAGATAAAGAAAAGATATCAGTAGTAGGCTTCTTAGACACTGGTAATAATTTGTATGATCCATATAAGAAGAGACCTATTATACTTTTAGATAATAAATATATTAGAGAAGATAATTATATTTTAGTTCCTTATCATACTTTAAGTGGTGATGGTTTACTTAAATGTATTAAAGTAGATATTGTATTTATTGAAGGTATCGGCTACAAAGGTAATGTACTAGTAGGTTTTTCTGATAAAACTAATGTTATAGAAGGAGCAGATGTTATACTCCATAAAGATCTAATGAAAGGATGATATTATGTTAAAATTATTAAAAAAGTTATTTAGAAAACTAAACTATTTATTTTATGTTGGCAGTACAGATATTTTACCTGAGCCTTTAAGTAGAGAAGAGGAAGATAAGTATATTAATTTGTTTTTAAATGGTGATATGACTGCAAGAGATAAGCTTATTGAACATAATCTTAGATTAGTAGTATTTTTAGCTAAAAAATATGAAAATACAAAGATTGATTTAGAGGACTTAGTTTCTATTGGGACGATTGGTTTAATTAAAGGAGTTAATACTTATCAGCAGGATAAGAACATTAAACTAGCTACTTATGCTTCTAGATGTATAGACAATGAAATACTTATGTATCTTAGAAAAACTAAAAGAAAGAGAAGTGAAGTATCTTTTGAAGATAGTCTAAGTTTTGATTCTGAAGGTAATGAACTTCATTTAGAAGATGTTCTTGGCACGGACAATGATCTAGTTACGAAACCTATTGAAGATGAACTTGATAAGTATTTAATGTATCTTGAAATATCTAAATTACAAGATCGTGATCGAGAAATAATTGAACTTAGATACGGTCTTAATGGTAAGAAAGAAATGACACAAAAAGAAGTAGCTAATTTACTTGGTATATCACAATCTTATATTTCTAGAATAGAAAAGAAAGTTATAAAGAAATTATCTAGTATTATAAAATTATAGTAATAAAAGCAGCCCCTAGTGGACTGCTTTAAAGTTCTTCTTCAAAGTATATATCTTTTTTATCTTTCTTACTTAGTGTTATTGATATAACATCTTTTCTACTTGGTACTTCTTTCATAATACTATCTATTACTTTTCCATCATCAGATTTAATTAGTATATTAATATCTATTTTTATATTACCACTTTCTATTTCAGTACTTTTAATTTTATTTATAGTACTATCGGTATTTTTAGTAGCTTGTTTAAATACTTTTAATATTTCTTGTTCTTTATTTTCACTACATATTATTTCAAATGAGTATAAAATATAATTATGATCTGGATGTAGATGATCTATTTTAGTATTTACTGTTCTTAGAATGATATTAGTAAATAGTATAAACAATGTACCCGTTGCCGCCTCTACTAGTAGGTTAGCAGAACATAAAATTCCTATAGCTGCTGAGCACCATAATGTGGCTGCGGTAGTTAATCCTTTTACTGATTTATTATCTTTTATTATAACACCTGCACCTAGAAAACCTATACCCGCAACTACCTGAGCAGCTATTCTAGTGGTATCAGAATTAGGATAGTTAAAAGAGAATCTAACAAAAAGAAAAGCTCCTATACTCACTAATATTATTGTTCTAAGTCCAACATTTCTTCTTCTATATTGTCTTTCTATTCCTATACAAGCACTAAGTAAAAAACATACTGTTATCTGAAGTAAGAACTCTGTGTAATCTAACATTTAACTCCTCCTATTATCTAATATTAGTATAACAAAAAGTATTTATTATGTAAAGAAATAATTATATTCCTTCCTAAAAACTACTTAATAAATATCTTGCTAAATATTTATCTTTATAGTATAATAATATTATATTAGATAGGAAGGAAGGAATATAATGGAAAAGATAAAAGAATGGGCCAAAAATAACAAAGGTTTAGCAATAGTTATATTACTATCTTTAGTATTACTTATTGTTCTTATTATAATGTCTATTCAACTTTTTATAGGAGGATCATCTTCTAAATATGGTAATAGATTAGATGGAATAAATGATGTTAAAATTGCTGATGATACTTACAAAGGTGTTAAGGAAGAAGTAGAGGAGACTGGTGAAGTAGAAAGCATTGATATTAGACTTCAAGGCAAGATTGTATATACTACAATAGTATTAAAGAGTGAAACTAGTACTGATAAAGCTAAAGAAATAGCTAGTGCTACACTTGATAATTATAGTGAAAAAGAACTTAAATACTATGACTTTTCATTCTTCTTAAAATGGAATACTGAAGACGGTGAAACGGTAATTACCGGCAACAAACATCATAGTTTAGATGAAATATCTTGGGTTAAAAGTTAGGTGATAGTATGAAAAAGAGAAATAATAAAGTTATTGTCCTTGTAGTAGCGGGGATAATTTTTGCTGTATTACTAGTTGTATTTATTTTAAATTATAGCAAAGACGATTACAGCTTTTCAATACTAGAAAAGAAATGGATTAATGATAATACTAGAAATGTATTAGATGTTAATGTCTACAACGATGTACCAATATATGGTAAGCAAGGAAAAGGAGTGGCATTTGATTTATTAGATAAATTTACTGAGAAATATAATGTTAACTTCAATAAAATATCTTACTCAGTAGATAGTCCTCCAGAATACAAAGAGATAGCTTTCAAGATAGTAAACAACAACACTTCTTTAACAGATAATGATATTCTATTATATGAAGATAGTTATGTTTTAGTATCTAAGGAAAAGACTGTAATAGATAAAATTACTGATATGAAAGACTTAAAAGTCCTAGTATTAAATGAGGATATCGGTCTTGTTTCTAACTATCTATCAGAAGCTAATAATGTATCTTTTGAACCAAAAGATAGTATAGACGACATAGAGACTGCTCTTAGTGAAGATGATAGTTACGCATTAATACCATACAATATGTATATTGATGTAATTCTAAGTAACGATTTAAATATCCTATATCATTTATCAGATATATCTAAAAAGTATGTACTTACAGTACAAAATAAAACATTATCTAGTATAATGAAAAAATATTATCTACAATATAGTGAAAAACTACAAAAAGAAGCTTATAAGAGTAACTTCTTAGACGAATTCTTTTATGATAAAAAAATAAGTGAAGCAGACAGACTTGGATATAACTCTAGTTCTTATAATGTCGGCTATATATCATATATGCCTTTCGAAGGCAGAGAAGAAAAGGACTTTGTTGGCACTTTATCAAATTATCTTAGTGACTTTGAAGACTTATTTGATGTAGATTTCAAGTTAATCTCTTACAATAATATAGCAGATTTAAAAAAAGACTTATCCAGCGGTGAACTTGATTTAGTATTTGCTAACTATAACTTAAACGGAATAAATGTAGATATTATTAACACTAATTCTTTATTCAAAGAAGAATATGTAATACTATCTAAAGATACCTTTATTGTAAATTCTGTTAAAAGCTTAAAAGATAGAGAAGTATCAGTGGTTAAAGATAGCTACATATACGACTTTGTAAACAGCAATGGTGTTAGAACAAAGACATTTGATAACAACGAAGAATTATGTAGATCACTATCTAGTAATTCAGTAGTTATTGTAGACAAAGATACTTATAACTATTATAAGAATAAAAAATTCAGTGACTACAATGTCTTATATGAAGGAGTACTTCCTTATGAATATACCTTCGCTATCAGAGATGTTAATAAAAATACTGTATTTGCAAAATTATTTAGTTATTATACTTCTTCAGTTAACTACGAAGGAGTAAGATATGCTTATAATACCAATAGCACTGTTTACGATTTCGGTGTATTAGTAACATTTATTACAGTAGTAGCTACTATACTATTTATTGTACTTACTATATTTATTGTCAAAAAGAAAAAGAATAAAGAAGTATCACTTCGTAACTATGATAAATTAAAATACATAGATTCAATGACTTCATTAAAAAATAGAACTTATTTAAATAGCAAAATAAAAGAATGGGATGATAACGTAATATATCCTCAGGCATTCGTAGTAGTAGATTTAAATAATTTAAAATATATAAATGATAGTCACGGACACGAAGAGGGTGACACTTTAATTAAAAAGGCTGCTAGCATTCTTATAGTAAATCAGGAGGCTAATACTGATATAATAAGAACTGACGGTAACGAATTCTTAATATATATGGTCGGTTATGACGAGAAAAAAGTAGTAGCTTATATAAGAAAAATATACAAAGAATTAAAAGAATTACCATACGGCTTCGGAGCCGCTATTGGATACAGTATGATCTTAGACGACGTTAAAACAGTAGACGACGCCATTAATGAAGCTACTTTAGATATGAGAAATAAAAAAGAAAATTAGAGAGTGTGATTAGCAATGAACAAAGTTAAGAAATTAATCAAAAAAGTTTTAAAAGTATTTAGTTTAAAAGAAATTAAAATACTTCCAGCTTATTTATCATATAGCTTTGTTCTTGCTAGTATGCCCATACTTACAATAATAGTTTTAGTGGCTAGTTGGTTTTCAATCTCAATAGACAGTGTAATAAACTTAATTAGAGAACTACTTCCTAGTTATGTTAGTACAAATATAATAAATGTTATATCAGGAAAAGAATATGACCTATCCATTGGATTTTTAAATTTATTTACCTTCTGTGTGGCCGCTAACGGAATGTATGCCATAATAGAAGCTTCTAACAGCTTATATAAGATAGACAGTAAAACACCTGTTAAAGATCGTTTTAGATCAGTAATTATATTACTTATAATCATATCACTATTACTATTCTTAATAGTAGTACCAATGCTTGGCGATAAGATAATAGAATTACTTAGTAATTATGAATTATTTAACAGTGTAAAAAAAGAAATATATCTTATATATTCCGCGGTCAAGTGGCCAATTACTTTCCTAGTAATCTTCTGCAACATCAAACTAATCTATGTAATAGCACCTTCTATTAGAATAAAAAGTGAAGACACTACTCTTGGAGCATTTGTTACCACAGTCGGCTGGCTTTGCTTTACCGCAATATTCGGCTATTACATAAAATACTTTGCTAGGTATGATCTATTATATGGAAGTTTAGCAGGTATTACAATATTATTAATTTGGATTTATATACTTAGTTTTATATTGATACTTGGCATAGTAATAAATTCAAAAAAATATAATAGAAATTAGAAAAATATAGTAAAAATTTAAAGGCATAATAAAAATCAAAATATATATAATAATAATGGATACATTAAAGCGCTACTTATTTCACAGACTATTTTATCAAAAGTAGCACTTATCTCCTTATATTGAAGCAATATGCTTAAGTGAGTTAACAGCTCACTTTTTTTATGCTTTAATCTTGTGTGATATTTTATTATTTTAATATTTTTATTCTCCATTATATTTTATTATCTCATAAGAAAGATATTAAATAATTCTTAAATTACTCATTCATTTTGTTTTGCTGCAAATGTTATTTATTTAATTTTAGTTTTTTTTAAGAAATTTTCAAAAAAGCGGGGAATTTTCGAAAAAAAAGTTGTATATAAGTATGAGGAGGCAAAATGAAGAAAAAACTAATAGTACTTCAAGAAGGAAACAAAGATTGTGGAGCTGCTAGTCTGCTATCAGTTATTCGTTATTATGGGGGTGATATATCATTAGATAGACTGATAGAATTAACTAAGACAAATAAAGAAGGAACAAACTTTTATAATATTAGCGAGACTGCTAGAGCATTAGGATTGGCCACCAGATGTTATGCAGTAGATGATGTTAATAAACTAAGAGAATTACCATTACCTATATTAGTTCAACTTAATAATAAAGGAAATAATCACTTCGTTGTCTTATACAAAATAACCGAAGACAAAGTTGTGGTAATGGATCCCTCTAGTGGCAGAAGAGTAGTAGATTTATTTGATTTTAGTAGCACTTGGACTAGCAATATAATGATATTTGAAAAAATAAAAGATCTTACTATATATAAAAATAATAAATTATTAAATAAAAGTATAATTAGGTGTCTTCTTTCAAATAAAAATATAATTATATCTACTTTTATATTATCATTAATTTTTACTTTGCTTTCACTCTTAATATCCTTATATTCACAAATAATATTTGATAAAGTATTAGATAGTACAATGAATAATTTAGTAATAATAACTTTAATATTCTCCATCTTGATTGTGTTAAATAATATAACTAGTTTTACCAGAAACTATCTAATAGTATATTTAAATCAAAAATTAGATGTAACTATTATTTTGAGTACTTTTAGTAAAATAGTTATGCTTCCTTACCATTATTATAAAAATAAAACAACAGGTGAAATATTATCTAGAATAAACGATTTATCTTATTTAAAAAATTTTATCACTAATTTTATTATTACTTTAGTTTTAGATTTATTATTATTTACAGTATCAATAATAGTTATTTATATCATTAATAAAAAAATATTATTTCTATATCTCTTAATAATTATATTATATATGATAATAGTTTTAATATTTAATCCAATTATAAGAAAAGCGACAATATTAAATCAAGAGAATAATGCACGACTTAATAATAATATAGTCGAAGCTTTAACTTCTTTTGAAACAATAAAGGGCCTTAACATTGAAGATACTATTATATTTAAATTTAGTAAGATATACAGCAAGAGTTTAAATACACTCTATTATAGTGAAAAAATTAGTAATACTTTAATATTTATCAGAGGATTAATTGAAGAAATTGGAATATTATTTTGTAGTTTTATCTGCTTTAGAGAAATAAATAATGGTAACTTATCTATAGGAAGTTATACTTCTATAACACTGTTATCTGGTTATTTAATAAATCCCTCTAGAAATATAATAAACAGCTTAAACAGTTATCATTATGTTAGATCTTCAATTAAAAGAATTAATAACTTACTTGATATCGAAGAAGATAATATATATGATAATAACAAATTAAAAGTAAACGGCAATATAAGTGTCAAACTTTTATCTTACACATTTAATAATAGAAACTATATATTTAATAATATAAATTTTTATATAAAAGATAAAGATAAAGTATTAGTGTTAGGCCCTTCGGGTAGTGGTAAATCTACAATATTAAAACTAATATATAAGTACTATAAAGTAGATAGAGATAAAATATATATAAATAACTATGATATTAATGACTATTCTATGAAAGATATTAGACAAAATGTAACATATGTGTCACAACAAGAACTATTATTTACAGATACCATTAGGAATAACATTATACTCGGACGAAGGGTAGAAGAAGAATACTTTTTAAATATATCTAAAATAACTTATGTTGAAGAGATAGTTCAAAATAGTATTTTAGGATATGATTATATGTTAGAAGAAAATGGTATAAATCTTTCTGGGGGCCAGAGACAGAGAATAATACTGGCACGGAGTCTATTAAAGAATAGCAGTATTATTATGATAGATGAAGGATTTAGTCAAATAGATAGTTTATTAGAAAGAAAAATTTTAGAGAATATCTTTTCTTACTTTAGTGATAAAACTATTATTGTAATATCACATAGACAAGACAATAAAGATCTATATAATCGAATACTTCAGTTTAATAATAATCAAGTCATTAATTTAGAAAAGAGAAAAAGACAATGTATATAGATAGTGAAATAATCTTAAAAAGAAGGGTAACGCCGATAGTGTATGTTTATGTAATGATAGTTATTATAATTGTGCTTTCCTTAATTATGTTGTTAATATTATATCATTATAAAACTTATTATATTATTAGTGGGGTAGTAATAGAAGAAGATAATGCTTTTTATATACAAAGTTACGTTCCAATTGATGACGCAAAATATCTCTTAGATAATAATGAACTAGAAATAGATAATGTTTATTATAAGTATAGAATAAAAGAAATAGACAATAATTATTTTGTTAGTGATAATAAGGTGTGTCAGATTATGAATATAGATATTAATATTCCTGCTGATTATAAATATAATAATTTAACATTAAGTTTAAAAGTATTGAAAGAAGACAAGAGAGTAATAGATTATATATTAAAAAAATAGGAGGAAATGATGCGCGAATTAAATAAGGAGGAAATGAAGACTGTAAACGGGGGAGTTAGTGCCGCAGCAATTGTAAGCATAGTGGTTGGTGCTATAACTTTTATAGTTGGTGCTTTAGAAGGTTACACCAATCCAAAAAAATGTAACAATTAGAAGGGAGAATTATATGAGAGAATTAAAGAAGGAAGAAATGAAATTGATAAGTGGTGGTGGTGGAATAACTTCCACGATGGTTAATGCCGTATATAGAGTATTTGATTTGATGTACTCAATAGGAGAATCATTAGGTAGCTACATAAGAAGAAAATATGAAAATAAAATATGCGATGTTTAGATTAAAATAATAATGAAAAAGTAAAACAAAGTACGGCAGTTTTTGTCGGAATTTATGTCTGTGGAAGTTTTTAACGAAGCAACAGAAAAATATTCTCTGTGAAGAGAAGAGACCCTTTTCTCTTTTAAATAGCGAAAAATGACATCTTTTAGTGAAAAAATATATCTTAATGCTTGTAAAATATATTAAATAATGATATAATCGTTATTGGTAAAGCGGAAGGAGGGAAAAGATGTCAGCAGGAACTAAAGTAACCGTTAACGTAAAAAATAATGATGTTGAATTCGCATTAAGAAAATTCAAAAACCAAGTAGCACGTAACGGAAATCTCTCTAAAGCTAAAGAAAGAGCAGAAGGTTACAAAAAACCAGGAGTTAGATTGAAAGAAGAAAAAAAGAAAAATACTATAAATTCTAGAAAAAATGCTAGAAGAGGTTATTAGTAAGGAGATGCTATTATGACATTATCTGAAAGAATAAACAATGATTTAAAAGAAGCTATGAAAAATAAAGATAGTTTTAAACTTGGAGTAATTAGAATGATTAAAGGTGCTATGCAACTAGAAAAACCTAATCCGCATACAGAACTTACTGATGACGATGTTATCAAAGTAGTGGCAAAACAAATTAAGATGAGAAAAGAAGCAATTACTCAGTTTGAGGCTGCTGGTAGAGATGATCTAGTTCTTCAAAATCAAAAAGAAATTGAAGTACTTCAAGAATATATGCCAGAACAATTATCTAGTGGGGAGTTAAACAAAATTATTGATAAAGTATTTGAGGAAGTAAATCCTACTAGTATAAAAGATATGGGTATGATTATGAAAACTTTGTCTCCTTTAATAAAAGGAAAAGCTGATATGTCAGAAGTAAATAAAATAATCAAAGAAAGACTTTAGTTTTAGTCTTTCTTTTTGTTATAATTAAAATGTTATTAAATATTATTATTTATCTTTTCAAAATATTAAAAATGTATTATAATTAAGTAAATAAAGGAGAATAAATAATGAGAAAAAAAAGAAAAGGAAGAAGTATAATTTTAATAATATTAATAGTACTTGGAATATTATTAATAGGTAGTGGTGTTTATTATTTTGCCACTAATAAAGATAATGGCATTACCAATAAAATAAATAAAGATGTAATGATTAAATTAAATACTCTAGAAGAAGTAAAAAAATTTGCTAAGGATAAGAACATTGAAGCTAATATAACTTATGAATATAGTGATACCATAGAGAAATATAAAGTAATTAGTCAAAGTATAAAAGAGGGAGAGAGCATAAAAGGTATTACTTCTTTTGATGTTATTATTTCAAATGGTAAGTTAGATAAAGAAAAGTTAGCAAGTGACGGAATAAATGAATTAGGCAAAATACCAATAATGATGTATCACGGTATTAGAGAAAAAACAAGCTCTAGTACAGGTACAGTTGGTGGCAATGTCGACAAAGATGGATATAATAGAACTCCTGAAGCATTCAGAGAAGACTTAGAATTCTATTATGAAAAAGGCTATAGAATGATTAGACTAGAAGATTATATAAAGGGAAAGATAAATACAGAATATGGTAAAAGCCCAATTGTAATTACTTTTGACGATGGCAATGAAGATAACATTAAAGTTACAGGACTAGATGATAATGGCAATATTATAATAGATAAAAATAGTGCTGTTGGCGTTTTAGAAGAATTTAAAAAGAAACATCCTGATGTACCAGTTACGGCGACTTTCTTTGTAAATGGTGGAATCTTTAATCAACCAGAATACAACGAAAAGATATTAAAGTGGCTTGTAGATAACGGCTATGATGTGGGAAATCATACCCAAACACATTTAGATATTAAAAAGTCTAGTGGAGATAGAGTTCAAAAAGAAATTGCTTATGTTTATGACGAACTTGAAAAAATAATACCAGGCAAGTATGTAAAAATAATAGCATTACCATTTGGCAGTCCATATGTTAAGACTAATGAAAACTTTAAGTATGTATTATCTACTAACTATGATGGAAAGACTTATGATACAGAAGCTGCTTTAAGAGTAGGTTGGGAACCTGAAGTTTCACCTTACGATAAAGACTTTGATCCTACTTTCTTGAAAAGATGTAGAGCTTACGATAATAATGGTAAAGAGTTTGATATAAATATGGTATTTACTAATCTAGAAAATAATAGATATGTATCAGATGGTAACAGTGATACAATTATTGCTAAGAGCGATAAGGAAAGCAGTATAAATAATAATTATGATAAAAAAGTAATAACTTATTAGGAGGAGTATTAATGAAATTAAATAATAAGGGTTTTGCTATTACTAGCGTCTTATATGGTCTTCTTATTCTATTTGTAGTGTTAGTAGGAACATATTTAACAATATTATCAGCACAAAAAAATAGAGTAGATACTTTAGTAGAAGGCATAGAAGAAAATTATAATTCTGAAACTTGTATTTATGATAATCCAGTCTCTGATGATTTATGTAATTGTGTTTATGAAAATGTTATTATAGAAGCTCCTTATACTGGAAAATACAAAATAGATACACCTGGTTCCGGTTCACAGGAGATTAAGTTAACAAAAGGTGAAGATATATGCGAAAAAGTTAAACCATATGCATATTATTGTAATTTTGGAAAAATAACTGTAATAAATGTATGTTATAGGTCAAGTGATGGTGGTTATAATGAATAGAAAAGGTTATACCTTAATTGAGGTTATTATGGTAATTGCAATTATTTCACTTTTGGCACTAATTCTAATTCCTAGTTCACTTTTAGTTATTGATAAGGCAAAAGAAAATAGTTGTGAAAAATTAAAAGGTAATATAATAAGCGCTGCTAAGATGTATGTAAATGATAGTAAGTATGAAATGAACTTTAACTGCAGTAATGGTGTGAAAAAAACAGTAACTCTACAAACTTTGAATAATAAAGGATATTTAACTATACCTAAAGGGGGATTGAAAAATCCAATAACTGATGTATCTTTAGAATTGAATAGTAATGTATCTATTACATATGATTGCGATAAAAAAGATTTTACTTATGAATTTTCATTAACTTGTGAAAAAAGTAAATAAAAGTTATTGTAATTTATATAAAAGTATGATAGAATTGTAAGAGAATAGGAGAGATTGATATGGCACTAAATAAGTTAAAAAAATTTGTAACTGAAGAAGTTATGGATGAAGCTAATGAAGAAGAATACTATGATGCTGAGAAAGTAACTATTCCAAATGGTGGTAAAATGATTTTACTTGAACCAAGAGCTTATTCAGAAAGCCAACAGATAGCAGATCATTTAAAAAAGAGAAATACTGTTGTTGTTAATATGAAAAGAGTAACTCCTGATCAAGCAAAGAGAATAGTAGATTTTTTAAGTGGAACAGTATATGCTATAGGTGGAGATCTTCAGAAAATAGGTGGAGGAATATTTTTATGTACTCCTAAAAATGTAAATGTAGAAGGAACTATTTCTGAAGAAGATGATAAAGGTAAAAAGAAAAACGATCCAGATTTAGAATGGTAAGACGGTAGGTGAATTATGAAGAGATTTACTATAGCAAGTGAAGGCTATAATATTGAAGAAGTTAATAGATTTATTGATGTAGTTATCAAAAGATTAGAACAATTAAATAATGACAATTCTCTTTTACAAACAAAAATCTCTTCATTAGAAGCAAAGCTAAAAGAAGAGAAAGTTAGTGATACTAAAGTAACTGAAGCGATACTAGCCGCTCAGCAAACTACTGATCGTATGAAGTCACTTGCAAGAGAAGAAGCACGTATGATTGTTGAAGAAGCTAGAAGTAACGCTAATGCAATAGTTAGTGAAGCACTACTTAATGCTGAAAGAACAGAACATAATGCTATACTTTTGAAGAAAAATATTACAGTTTATAAAAACAGAATTAAAAATATAATTAAATCACAACTCGAAATAGCAGAAGACTTAGATAAATATGACTTAGATATTTAATTATAATAAATACAATATATGACTATTAAAGATCACATTTAACAATAAAGTGTGATTTTTTATTATAATATTTATATATAATTATATTGACAATATAATAGCAGTGTGTTATCTTTGCTTTAGAAAAATTTATTATAATATTAAAAATATTTAGGAGAAAATCTATTGTAAAAATACTAAAAAAAAGTTATAATTAATATGTGATATGAAGGAGGACAGGGCTTGTGATAAAAAATGTATTTATGGAAGTACTTCCTGATGTATGGCCTATGCTTATTATAATTACAGTTATTCTTTCTAGTCTTAGAATTGCTTATTTAATATGCAGGCATAAGAAGTTTCAACTACATAAGGAAATGATTTATTTAATATCAATAATATATATATTATGTTTATTCCACGTTGTTACTTTTCAGGATGTTAATTATGGTACATCTAACTTTGTACCATTCAAAGAAATATTTAGGTATAGTTTTGGATCACATAAGTTTATCAAAAACATAGTAGGGAATATAATGATGTTTGTACCTTATGGCTTTTTGGCATCATATCTACTTAAGAATAAAAAGTTTAGTGTTATATTAATACTAACTACTGTTGCATCACTTACTATTGAAACAGTTCAATACTATATAGGTAGAGTGTTTGATGTAGATGATATTATTCTTAATTTAGTTGGAGGTATTTTAGGTTTCTTAATGTATGTAGGACTAGATGCTATTAAAAGTAAAATTAAAATACTTAGAAATGATACAGTACTTGATATTCTAATAATACTAATACTTATAATAGTTATTATGTATTCATTCAATATCAATGTATTCAGTGAGATTTGGGGATGATTTTGTGTTTGAAATATTTAATAATACTGATAAAGAAATAAAGGAAATAAAGTTACTGAATGAGTATATGAAGTTTGCCACTAAAAAACTTGATATAGAGAAGGGAATATTTAATATTATATTTGTTTCTAATGAAGAAATACATAATATAAATAAAGAATATAGAAATACTGATAGAGTGACTGATGTAATATCTTTTGCTCTAGAAGATAATCCTGATATTGTTTATGAAGATTTTAGATTACTTGGAGATATATATATTGCTATAGATGTTGCTTACGATCAAGCAATAGAATACAATCATTCAAGAGAAAGAGAAGTTTGCTTTTTAGCTACTCACGGATTACTTCATTTACTTGGTTATGATCATATGACACCTTTAGAAGAAAAAGAAATGTTTGGTAAACAAGACGAATTGTTAGACGAGTACGGAATAAAAAGATAATACTTAGGAGGAATACAAAATGAATAAGAGAGTAAAGAAAAAAAGAGATTTTATTACTAGTTTTAAAGATTGTTTAAATGGACTTAGTTTTGTAGTAGTAAATGAAGATAATTTTAAAAGAGAAATTATTCTTGGCATTTTAGCTTTACTTTTTTGTGTTATTCTTAAAGTTAGTAAAATAGAATTTATTATTGTGCTTATTATGATTGCTTTAGTACTTGTTAGTGAGATTATTAACACTGCGATAGAAAGAGCAGTTGATTTGTGTACTTTAGAGTATAAAGAACTTGCTAGAATATCTAAAGATGTATCTGCAGGAGCAGTGCTTACCATGTGTTTTTTTGCATCAGTAGTAGGAATAATAATTTTTATTCCGAGAATAATAAATTTACTAGGAGGAAGATAAATATATGGATGAGAGTTTAAAGAGATTATTAAAGAATAGCTATAGTCCTTATTCTGGTTTTAAAGTGGCAGCGATATGTTTAATGAAAGATGGCAGAAGTTTTGGAGGAGTTAATGTAGAAAATTCTTCTTATGGAGCTACTGTTTGTGCTGAGAGAGTAGCTATTATGTCAGCTGTTGCTAATGGATATAAAAGAGGAGATTTTAGTAAACTATTTGTTATGTGTGACAGTAGTAAAGTACTTCCTTGTTGTTTTGTCTGTAGACAAGTTATAAATGAGTTTTTTGCAAAGGAAGACGAAGTAATTCTTTATAGCAATGATGGAGATAGAGAAACTTATCTAGTTAAAGATTTATGTCCTTTTCCTTTTGAAGGTAGTAGTTTAAAATAACTACTATTTTTTTTGACTACTTTTGGAGTAATATGTCGAAATGGTTTACAACACTTTATCTTTTTATTATACTAAAATTAAGATAAAGGAGAATACTATGATAGATGCTCATATAGTAGATGTTAGTAGTATAAAGAAGATATTAAGTAATTGTACTTATTATGACTTAATTATAGATTACGAATTTAATTATAATGATAAGACTACAATTGATTTAATTAACTGGTATAAAGATTTTATATTTACTTGCAATATAAAAATTCCTAGAGAAGAAAAACTATTAAAAAGATTAGATAAATGTATTTATAAGTATACAGTAGATTATAATTATCAAAAAGAACTAAAAAGAATTATAGAAAAATATAATTTTGATTTGAATAACGGTGTCTATAATAAAATAATAGCAAGAAAGATAGTTATATTTACTAATAAATATGAAGACTTAGAATTATTAAATATTAATTCTAGTAGATGGATTTAAAATACTACCTTAAAGTAGTATTTTTATGATATAATAATTTTGGTGAGGTTATGTATATAGAAGTTTTAACACAAATAGGAGCAAAGGCTGTAGATCAAACTTTTACTTATTCTGTACCTAAAGAATTAGAAGCATCTATAAAAGTAGGTATTAGAGTTAGAATTCCTTTTGGTACTAAAGAATTAGAAGGATTTGTTGTAAATATTTGTTCTAATCCTGATTACGATAAGAGTAAAATAAAAGAAATTATGTCAGTAGTAGATACTGAACCTGTATTAAATAAAGAAATGTTAGAACTTGGCAAGTATATGTCAGATAACTTATTATGTTCTAAAGTATCTTCTTATCAAGTGATGCTTCCTAAAGCTTTAAAAGCAGAGATAAATAGTAATATTAAAATTAAATACAATAAATATTTAAGAAGAATTAAAAGTATTGAAGAAATAGATGAATACATTAAAACCTGCAGGTATGAGGGACAAATAAATTTACTTTGCCATCTAAAAGAAGGTGATGTTCTAGTTACTAATACAAGTAGTACAATTAAAACTATTGTAAAAAGAGGACTAGCCATAATTGTATTAGAAGAAGTAAATAGATATAATTATGATGGTAACAGTACATATAAAAAAGTAGAACTAACTCCTAAACAGGAAGAGGTAGTTGATAGTGTATGTCAAAGTTTTAATAAAGCAGAGACATTTTTATTATATGGAGTAACTGGTAGTGGTAAAACAGAAGTTTATATGGAACTTATTGAAAGAGTGTTAAAACAAGGAAAAACGGCAATTATGTTAGTTCCAGAGATAAGTTTAACTCCTCAGATAGTAGGTAAATTTATTTCAAGATTTGGAGATGTTATATCTGTTTTACATTCAAAGTTATCAGATACAGAAAGATATGATGAATATCGCAAAATAATAGATAAGAAATCTAAAATAGTAATTGGCACTAGAAGTGCTATCTTTGTTCCCTTTACTAATATTGGTATTATAATTATTGATGAAGAACATACTTCTTCTTATAAACAAGATAATAATCCAAGATACTCTGCGAAGGATATTGCAATTTGGCGTAGTAAATATCATAACTGTCCAGTTCTTATGGGATCAGCTACTCCTAGTTTAGAAAGCTTTGCTAGGGCAGGGCAAAAAGTTTATAAGTTATTAACGTTACCAAATAGAGTAGGTAAAAGTACACTTCCAGATGTAGAAATAATAGATATGAAAAACGAGATTAAAAAAGGTAACTTTATGTTATCTAGTATATTACAAAGGAAGATTCAAGAGAAGTTAGACAAAAATGAACAAATAATACTTCTCCTTAATCGAAGAGGATATTCTAGTACTGTTAGTTGTAGGGACTGCGGATATACCGAACAATGTCCTAATTGTGATATTGCTTATACTTATCATAAGACAAGCAACAATTTAAAATGTCATTATTGTGGTAAATCTAAACCTCCTATTACTAAATGTCCTAAGTGTGGTAGTACTAACATAAAAGATTTTGGTATAGGTACAGAGAAACTAGAAGAAGAATTAAATAAAATGTATAAAGCTAGAATAGTTAGAATGGATGTAGATACCACTAGAAGAAAAGGGGAGCATCAAAGAATAATTGATGACTTTGGATCACATAAGTATGATATACTAATTGGTACTCAAATGATTGCTAAAGGATTGGATTTCCCTTTAGTTACATTAGTAGGAGTAGTATCTGCGGATGCTAGTTTGACTGCTCCTGATTTTAGAGCAAGTGAGAATACTTTTCAGCTTTTATGTCAAGTATCAGGAAGAAGTGGAAGAAGTAAAAATAAGGGAGAAGTAATTATACAAACTTTTAATCCAGATCATTATAGTATAGTATTTTCTAAAAATCATAATTATTTAAGTTTTTATAAAGAAGAGATGTCAATTAGAAAGATGCTTAATTATCCTCCATATTATTATATGGTACTATTAGTAATAACCTCAAGAGATTATGAATTGGGCTTTAAGGAGGCTAATAAGATTGGTACTTATTTAAGAAGCAAATTAAATACTTCAATTATATTAGGACCTACTACTGCTAGTGCTTTTAGAATAAATAACATATATCATTATCAAATAATAATTAAATATAAAAGAGAGGACAACTTGATTAGTACTTTAAAATTTATAGATGACAATTATAAAAAAAATAATAAAGTAGATGTAGAAGTAGATTTTAATCCAATTAGGATGTGAAATTATTGCTTCTTTTTCTTTTTTATTATATAATTAAGTTATAGTATAGGAGGAATAGATATGAAAAATAGAAAGGGATTTACATTAGTTGAGTTACTTGCTGTTATTTTAATAGTTGGTATTATAGGAAGCATTGTTGCCTATGCAATTATTGGAGCAAAAGATAAAGCTGAAGATAATGCACTTGCTATAACTGAAAGTAGTGTGAAGAAAGCGGCAAGAATATACTCTAATGAAGTTAGTGAAAGCAGTTGGCAGGATATTTATAATCCTTATATTAATGATGAAAATTTAGAAAATTTAAGTGAGGCAGATAAACAAGAATTACTTAATCAAATAAGAAATTATAAATATTATTGTGTTACAGTACAGGAATTAATTAATAAGAATTTGTTAAAGAAAAATAGTTTTGATGGAAATAAGTATACTGATTTAACTAGTAATACTATGATTATTTTAAAGAAAAATAAAACTACTCTTAACGTAGATAAAGAGGAGATAATCAAAAATAAAAGTGATAGTGTTGGAGATGTTAACACTCCTAATATGAATAGTGTTAATTCTTATTTGTGTAATAATGTTTCGGATACGCAATTAAAATCTCCAATAATAGAAGGAACTTCTCCCACTATTTCTACAATTGATATTGATTATACGGAAGCAAAATATGATAATGAACCATTAGATGATAATTTAGAACATTATTGTTTACTTACTTCTGGCGGTAGTGGAGAACTTAATAAAAATAATGCAAATGTTACAATAAGAAATGGGACTTCAGGTAAGTGTAACTTTGATGGCTTGGAACCAGGAACAAGTTATAATGTTAAGGTATGTGCTGATAATTCTACTACAAAGGATACCAATTCATATGCTGCTTGTAGCAAAATAGAAGAAGTAAAAACTAGAAATTTAAAAAAACCTTTAATACGTATATCTTCGAGTTCAAGTGATGCAGCTTTAACATTTTATGGTACTGATGATCATGAAGCACCAGTAGAAGATCTTATACATACTTTTGTGATAAAATCCGATTCTGGTAGTGGTGTTACTATAACATCATCTAAACCAGTATATAAATGTAATGATGATAGTTGTACTAGTGTAGGAGAAAAAACTACAACTCTAAGTTTTGGTGTTAGATATAAAACTGATGCTGATGAAGATACTAAATTAAATTTTAAAAATCTTAGTTCACAGTTAAAGGTAACAATTACTGGTAAAACAGAAAAAGAAAATAACAAAGTAGAGAGTGAGGCAAAGGGTACTTTAATATATACAGATATACCAGAATATGAAGTTTATTTTTATAAAGGAAGTGCTGATGCTATTGATGGCAGTAAAAACGAATATATAACTAAGAAATGTAAACCTAAGACAGCAGGAGGTAGCTGTACAGTTAAAACACCTACTATTACAAGGAAAGGCTATACAATAGTTGGTTGGTCTAGAAATAAAAATCCGTTAAATTATAGTGGAGATGTTGGAACTGGAATTAATATAACGGTAAATTCTACAGGTGATGCATACACAACTATTACAAAGAAAAAATTAACTGCTACATTTGATAAGAATAATGCTATAAGTTTAAGTAAGACATCAGCTAGTTGTACTATTTATAATAGTCAATCTTCTTGTAATGTTACTGCTCCTACTATTACTGTTGGAAGTTGTACTTTAAAAAGAGGATTTAATGAGAATAAGAATGCTACGACTGCTAGTTATTCTGAAGGATCTACAATAGCGCTTACTTCTAATAAAACATTTTATGCGGTAACAGTAAGTGGTAAAGTCCTTTCTCTTCCTCGTTTAGGAGACTTAGTTTATAACGGTAGAGAGCAGAAAGTAAATATTAAAACTACAAAGTCTGGTGGTAATTATACTGTAGGTGGAACAACAGCAGCAACTAATGTAGGCACTTATGCTGCAACATTCACTCCAAATAGTGGTTATTGTTGGTCTGATACTGGTAATAACGCTGCTAGAAATGTTAAATGGAAGATAGTACCTCTTACAGTTAATTTAGGAATAAATAATGGCAAAGCGAGTTTAAATAAAACATATTCACTATCTAATACTAGTAATCCATATTATAACTTAACTTGTAATGATAGTAGTTGTATAGACAAAGGAACTGCAAGCTGTTCTGCTAGTAGTGGCTGCAGTGGTCTTGATTGGAGTGGTAGAGAACCTACGATTAGTTGGTCTTCAAATGGAGGAACAATAAAAGTAGAGTATAATAAAACAGATGATAGTAAGAAATGGAAAGGCTTTACTTATGAATATGGTACTCTTTCAAGTAATATATCTGGAAATACTTCTATTGGTAGTGATGGCTATAGAATAATAATAGTAACGGCAACTAATGGTGATGCTAAGTTAAGATTAATTACATATTTAGCACTTGATTATACGCCTCCTACTATTACACTTCCATATGATAGTACGAAAGAAGCTTGGGGTATGTATAACCCGGTTTATATAAAGCATAGTGATTATGGTTCTAAACTTTTAAAGAGTGTTAATGCTTATTCTACTGACACAATATCGTCTTCAGAATTAAGCTGTATTCACGATGTAAATGATGCTAAGAACTTCTGTAAGATAACAAATAGTCTTAAGACATATGCTGCTGGTACTAGTACTGATAGTGATCTTACTGAGTGTACAGTAGCTACACATTGCGATTATAATTATTATATACTATGGGCTTGCTCTTCAGATAGAGTAGGTAATAAAACTTGTTCTAGAAGAAAAAACCCTAAAGCTGCTCAAAAAGATTATACATACCAAGTTAAGAATGGTTAGGAGGTAAAAGATGGAAAAGAATAAAAAAAGAAAAATACTATTAATATCTTTAATAGCATTAATAGTGGTACTTATAGGAGGCTTATTGATATTAAAGTTTTGTGTAATAGATAAAAACATAACCACATCAATAAATAACGGTACTATATCAGATATAAAACATCAAAGTTTTGAAATAACTGATATGAAATATGTTATAGATGAAGAAAATCAAGTAACTACTATTAAAATGAAAATAAAGAATACTTCTAATAGAACTAAACATTTAGATAATTTTACTGTAGTATTAAAAGATAAAGATGGTAATACTATAGAAAGATTATATTCATATATAGCAAAAGATTTTGAAAAAGGTGAAGAAGTAGAAACTAGTGTTGGTATGGATGTTATAATAGATAATGCTGTTAAAGCTGAATTTAAATTTTAAGAATAAGAACTAAATCTTATTCTTTTTTGTTCTATTTCTTTTAATATATTAATAAACTTAATTAGAAAGAAGAGGAATAGAATGATAAATAAAAAGAATTTATGGTTTTTAACATTATTTAGTTTAGTACTTGTATTATCAATCTACTATGTAACGATGCCTAGTGAAGTATTTAAAGATACTGATAAAAAAGTAGAAGAAACTACAGAGAATACAGTAGAAGTAGAAGAGTCTAGTGTAATATCAGCACTTAAAGTAGAAGATGATACAGAAGTTATGTCTAAGATAAATGAATTAAAGGGCAAACTTACAAATAAAGAAATAAGTACTGATGAGAAGAATTCTGTATTTGAGGAATTAAAATTAATTAATAAAAACTCTTCAAAAGAGGAGACTTTAGAGACTAAGATAAAAGAGTTATGTAATTGCGAGAATTTTGTTAAGATAGATGGTGATAATGTTAGAGTAGTATTAGATTCTAAAGATGCAAGTACTAGTAGTGCTAATAATATAATGCGTGAAGTACAAAAAGAATTTGATGAGAAGATGTATATATCAGTTAAATTTAATTAAATTTATATAAAATACTCACTTAAAGTTATATTATTCATATAATAATATGAATATACATACCACCCTAAAAGGGAAGTGAGGAATTTATGAAAAGTATACTAACAAAGAGGGAAAAGGAAGTGTTTTCTCTTCTAGTGGAGAATAAAACAACAAGAGAGATAGCAGAGGAACTTAATATTAGTGAAAAGACAGTACGTAATCATATATCTAATACTATGCAGAAGTTATCTGTTAAAGGAAGGGCACAAGCTGTAGTAGAATTAATGAGACTAGGAGAAATAACTTTATAAGCACTAAGAGTGCTTTTTCTTTTGGCAAAGAGGTATTTATTAGATAATAAAACATATATTTTAGTGGTGATGATATGTTAAAGAGAATGTCTATTAAGAAGATAATGGTCTCTTCTTGTGCTATCTTACTTTTATTAATTATTTATTTAATACCAGATAATAAAAGAGAGATTAATTTAAAACAAGATAAGATAGAGTATTCTTATAATAATGTAGTTAGTACTATTTATTTAGTAGATCGTAATAATTATGTAGCAAGAACTTCAATACCTAGTTGTAAATGTGAAGGAGTAGATAAGGCTAAGGATTTAGTTGAAGGACTAATAATTGATGGCAATAAATCTAGTATTATTCCAAATGGTTTTAGGAGTATAATTCCTCCTTCGGTTAGAATACTTAATTTAAGTTTAGATAATAGTATTTTAACTATTGATTTTTCTAAAGATATATTAGATGTTTCTGAAAGAGAAGAAAAGAAGATGTTAGAAGCTATTATTTATACTTTAACTAGTATCGAGGGAATAGATAAGATAATTATTAAAGTAGAAGGTGAAGTGCTTAATAATTTACCTAACAGTGGTGAGTCTTTGCCATCAGTGTTAGATAAGAGTTATGGTATAAATAAAACTTATGATTTAGTTAATACTAGTGATATAGATTCTTATACTTTATACTATGTAAATAAATATAATAATAATGAGTATTATGTACCTGTTACTAAGTATGTTAATAGTAAGATAACAGATCCTATAAAAGTTATTATTAAAGAACTTAGTAGTTCTCCTATATATGAAACTAATTTAATGAGTTATTTAAATTCAGAAGCTAAACTCATTAGTTATGATTTATCAGAAGATACGTTAAAACTTAATTTTAATAGTTTATTACTTAGTGATGTTGATAAAAAGAGTATTCTAGAGGAGGTAATTTATACAATTAGTTTATCTATGGATAATATTTATAATGATCTAAAAGAAGTGTCTTTTTGGGTAGATGATGAAGAGATATATGTTATGAAAATGGATGAATTAAATAGTTAGAATTTTATTAAGAGTGTTTGACTAGATAATATAATTATGCTACAATTAAGATATATTTGGAAGGAAGATATATATGAAAAGTGGATTTGTTAGCATAATTGGTAGACCTAATGTAGGTAAATCGACATTACTTAATAGTATAGTAAAAAAAAGAGTAGCTATTACTTCGGATAAACCTCAAACGACAAGAAATATGATACAAGGGATATATAATGATGATGATACACAAATAGTATTTGTAGATACTCCGGGTATTCATAAACCTCAAAATAAATTAGGAAAAGTACTTAATAAGCAAGCATACTATGTAATTAATGATGTAGATATAGTTGTTTTAGTAGTGGATATAACAGAGAAGATAGGTACAGGAGATAAGTTTGTTATAGATGTATTAAAGAATATAGATAAACCTGTTTTATTAGTAATTAATAAGATAGATAAGTTACCTAGGGAAGAAATATTAAAGAAGATAGATGAATATCAAAAATTATATGATTTTAGTGAAATAGTTCCTGTATCTGCGAGAAAGAAGGATAATGTAGATAGACTTATTGAGGTACTTAAAAAGTATTTACCAGATAGTATTAAGTATTTTGATGATGATACAGTAACTAGTAGTTCTCCTTCGTTTATAGTTTCAGAGTTTATTAGAGAGAAAGTTTTAGATTTGACTAAAGAAGAAGTACCGCACTCTGTTACTTGTATAATAGATGAGATGTATGAAGAAGATAATATATTAAATATTACGGCTTCAATAGTAGTAGATAGAGAGAATTTAAAGAAGATAATTATTGGTAAGCAAGGTAGTAAGATAAAAGAAATAGGTATAAGAGCAAGAAAAGATATAGAAGATTATTTTGATAAAAAAGTATACCTAGAATTATTTGTTAAAGTAGTTCCTAAATGGCGTGATAAAGAGAAATTTTTAAATATAATAGGTTATAAAGATTTTTTGAATAAATAATTTAAATATTGAGCAATATATAATTAGGGTGATAAAATTGAATAAAAAGGATTTGTGGTTATTATTTGAAAAGACTGGTAAGATTGAATATTATTTAAAATATAAGAATTATAAAAAAGAAAGTGATTAGTATGTATAAGAAAGTAGTAGGAGTAGTAGTTAGTGAGACTGCTTTTGATGAAACTAGTAAAATAATTAATATATTTACTGAAGAGGGAATAATTGGTGTTATAGCTAAAGGGGCTAAAAGAATAAAGAGTCCTTTTTTTGCTACTACTAGTAAGTTTTCTTATGGGGTATATAATATTTTATATAAAGAAAAGGCTTTATCTAAGCTTATTGATGCGGATATTTTGAAGGATTATAGGAATATAAAGAAGGATATGATTAAGATTAGTTATACTACTTATATTACAGAACTTACTTTAAAAGTTTATAAGAGTGATAGTAAGAAGGGGATTTATGATTTATATTTAATGGCATTAGATAAGATTAATGATGGGTATGATCCTTTGGTTATAAGTGATATATTGAAATTAAAATTACTTAATTATTTAGGAATTAAACCTGTTATTGATAAGTGTGTTATATGTGGTGATACTTCAAATATTATTACTATATCTAGTTATCTTGGTGGCTTTGTTTGTAGTAATTGTTTAGGTAAAGAGAGGATAGTGTCTCCGAAGAGTGTTAGTTTAATTAGAATGCTTTATTATGTGGATATGGCTAAGATTAAAAAGATTGATATATCTAAAGAGGTTAGAAAAGAGATAGATGAATTTATAAATGATTATTATGATAGATATTCAGGAATATATTTAAAAAGTAAGATACTAATTGATGATATTTAAATAAAATATATTAGAGGGGGTTAATATGACTTCGATTAAATATATTTTATTTCCTTTATTAGCAGTTTTTATAGCACAGTTTATTAAGTTTATTTATAATTATATTAAAACTAAGAAATTAGATATAATGATATTTATTAATGGAATGGGAGGAATGCCTAGTTCACATTCAGCTTTGGTATCTAGTTTGACTACGCTCATTTATTTGAATTATGGGTTATCTATTTATTTTAGTATTTCTTTTATATTTTCTCTTATTGTTATTTATGATGCTAGGGGTATAAGATATGAAAGTGGTAAGCAAGCAAAGGTTTTGAATAGTATAGCTAATACTAATCTTAGAGAGAGTTTGGGACATAATTCTTTAGAGGTATTAGTGGGTATTATTCTTGGTAGTTTATTAGTGGTTATTCTTAATTAAAAAAATTCTTTCTAAGATTTTTTAGAAAGAATCATTTTTTTAATTTTATTTATTAGTTTGATAAGTCTATATAACCATTTATTTACTATTAGATCATAAGTACCAATATATTCATATACTTTACCACCAAAGCCCATTTTAAATAAATAGTCACCATTTGTTTTATTCATATTTTTAATATTACCAAAGTTAATTATTTTGTATCCTAGAGTTAAATACTTCTTAATTATCTCCCACTTAATTAGATGAGAAGAGTAGAAGTCTTGGAGATCTTTATTATAGCCTTCATATAAGAAATATACTTCACGATTATTTTTAATTATTAGGACTGCTCCTATAATAGCTCCATCAGGGTATTTAGTATAAATATTAGTGGCTTTAATGATTTCTTGATTATATTTAATTATTAGTTTATCTGATTGCATTTTCTTAGTAATTAGAGAGTTACTTTTCTTGGTTTTAGGATCTTGTAGAATGCTATTTAATCTATCATTATTTTTTTCTTCTTCTTTAAGTAAGAAACGATAGTTGTTTACCCATTGTTCAGGATCTATTTTAGCAAAGTATATCTCCGCGGTATTATTCTTAGTATTGAAATTTTTAAGAAGAGTTTTTATTTTTTCAGCATTACTATCTTTAGTTAAATTAAGTAGAGTGTCAATGTTATTGTTTTCATCTTTATATATACTAATAGCTCTTTGTAGAGCTAGATTGATATTTCTTTTGGTATTTGAATTAAACATTTTATAAGTTTCGTTAGGGGTTTTTTCGGTTTCAATAACTACTTCTCTATTTATGAATTTATTTGTTTTGACAAATGATAGTTCATCTAGTATTTTTATGATATTGGTGTCGTAGTAGAGTACTTTACCTTGTTTATCAAATATTTTATAAGTAGTTCTATTAGATACTTCTACATAGACATATTTTTTGGATTTTAGATAGTTCTTTAGATTAGTAATAAAATCTTTGAAGAGATTATCGTTATCATAGTCAATTAGGAAGCCGCCATTTACAATACCTGTTTTGAATTTGCCGACATTGTTTTCTAGTATTAGGACTGCACCCATTAAGGTGTTATTTCCTTCACTAATGAAACCTAGATATAGTCTTTGATAACTTGGTCTAGTATTAGCGTATTCGACAGTTTGGAAATAGTTTCTAGAACTATGCATAGTGGAATAGTTTTTAAATTGTGTTTCAGTTAATTCAATAATTTTCATACGTTTCCTCCATTTATCATTATATCATAAAAGAATGTAAAATAAAATACTTTTTGTTTTAATTTATTGGGATAGATAGATATATAAAGTGAATAAAATATGTAATATTTATTGCACGTGGATTTTATTTATGTTATACTTAATACAGTAAGATATTAAATATAAAAAGAATAGAGAGTGATGATGATGTTACTTAAAGATAGAGATTTAAAGAGTTTGGATGCTTATTTTAGATGCGCTAATTATTTGTCAGTGGGGCAGTTATATTTACTTGATAATCCGTTACTTAAAAGGCCTTTGACTAGGAGTGATATTAAGAAGAAGATTGTAGGGCATTTTGGTACTGTACCAGGACAGAACTTTATATATACACATTTAAATAGAGTTATTAAGAATAATGATATTAATATGATATATGTGTCTGGTCCAGGACACGGGGGAAATGCTCTTGTTAGTAATGTTTATATAGAGGGTACTTATAGTAAGATATATAAAGATATAACAGAGGATGCTGAGGGGTTAAAGAAGTTATTTAAACAATTTTCTTTTCCTGGTGGTATTCCTTCACATGCTGCTCCTGAGACTCCTGGTAGTATAAATGAGGGAGGAGAACTTGGTTATAGTCTTTCTCATTCTTTTGGTGCGGTATTTGATAATCCTTATTTAATTGCTGCTTGTGTAGTAGGAGATGGTGAAGCAGAGACAGGACCACTTGCTACTAGTTGGCATTCTAATAAGTTTTTAAATCCTAAGAGTGATGGAGCGGTTCTTCCGATACTTCATTTGAATGGTTATAAGATTAGTAATCCGACTGTGTTATCGAGAATTAGTGATGAAGAGTTACTTTCTTTAATGAAAGGGTATGGTTGGCGTCCTTATGTAGTAGAGGGATCTAGTACTTTAGAGTTACATAAGAATATGGCTAAGACTTTAGATAAAGTAATTAGAGAGATTAAACTTATTTGGTATAATGCTAGAGAAAAGGGCGAGGTTAAGAGGGTATTTTGGCCAATGATTATACTTAAGACTCCTAAGGGATGGACAGGGCCTAAAGAAGTAGATGGTAAGAAGATAGAGGGGACTTTTAGAAGTCATCAGGTACCTCTTACTATTGAAGATGATCAAGATGTTAAGTTATTAGAGTCTTGGCTTCGTAGTTATCATCCTGAGGAATTATTTGATGATAATGGTAAAATACTTGATTATGTTAAGAGATTTGTTCCTTCTCCTAGTTATGCTATGGGATCTAGTCCTTATGCTAATGGGGGATTATTACTTAAGGAACTTAGGGTACCCGATGTTAATAAGTATGCTGTAGATGTTAAAGAACCATTTAGTGTATATAAAGAAGATACTAGAGTACTTGGAGAGTTTATTAGAGATATAATAAAGAAAAATCCTAGTAATTTTAGATTGTTTGGACCTGATGAGACTATTAGTAATAGGCTTACTTCAGTATTTGAAGCTACTAATAGAAGTTGGTATTTGAATAAGAAGAATAGTGATGAGTATTTAGCTTATGATGGAAGAGTAATGGATGCTTTTCTTAGTGAACATACTTGTGAGGGATGGCTTGAGGGTTATTTGCTTACGGGTAGATATGGCGTTTTTGCTTCATATGAGGCGTTTATTAGAATAGTGGATTCTATGGCTAGTCAGTTTGCTAAATGGATTAAGGTATCTAAGGAACTTGAATGGAGAAGAGATATTGCTTCACTTAATTATATACTTACTTCTAATGTATGGCAGCAGGATCATAATGGATATACGCATCAGGATCCAGGGTTTATTGATCATTTAGCTAATAAGAAAGATGATATAGTAAGAGTGTATTTGCCAGCAGATGCTAACTGTTTACTTAGTTGTTTTAATAGTTGTGTTAAGAGTAAGAATAATATTAATGTTATAGTAGCTTCTAAACATATGAGACCACAGTTTTTGAATATTGAGGAAGCTAGAGTTCATTGTGAGAAGGGGCTTAGTAAGTGGAAGGCTTTTAGTAACGATAAGAATGGCGTTGATATAGTACTTGTTTCTATTGGGGATGCTCCTACTTTGGAGAATGTTGGAGCAGTATCTTTACTTAGAGAATATTTACCTGATGTTAGAGTGAGATTTATTAATATAGTAGATTTAATGAAATTAAGAAGCCATAAGTATTATGATAATGGTCTTACTGATAGTGAGTATAATAAGTTATTTACAGTAGATAAGCCTATTATATTTAATTATCACGGGTATGCTCCTCTTATATGGCAGTTTATTTATAATAGAGAGAATAGGAATGTTTCGGTACACGGATATAAGGAAGAAGGTACTATTACTACTCCTTTTGATATGAGAGTTAGAAATGAGATAGATAGATATCATATTGTTATAGATATTGTTAAGCATTTGGATATTAAGGATACTCCTAGTGGTAAGAGAGTAATTAATATTATGAAGAATAAGTTAAAACATCATAATGAATATATTAGAGAGTTTGGTATTGATACTGAAGAGATTAGGAACTATAAGTGGAAATAGGAGATAGATATGGAATATAAAATAGTTAATAGAGAACCTAATATTGCTAGAACACAACTTGTTTATACGAGAAATAATATTAGTGGAGTAGATAGAAGTCTTGTAGATAAGATGGATAGAATGTTTAGTGAGACTAGGAATATTGGTAAAGAGAAAGTTAGTTCTAGTGAACTAAGAGAGGTGTCAGAACGTATTAGAAAAGAACATTTGGCTAAAGTTAGGGTACTTAAGAAGGAAGAGAATAAGGGGTTTGTTATTATTGGTAGTTTGACACTAGGTACTATACTTTTACTTACATTTATTATTTTTACTACTATTAAGAGTGTTATTATTAAGTAGGAGATGGATATGGGATTTGATATTATAAATGAGAAGAGAGAATTTAAACTAGGAAATATTATTACTATTTTTACTATTCCTGATTGTGATAAAGAGATTGTTTTGTTTTCTATTGATGATTTGGATATTAAGGGGGATAAGACTGATTTACAAATAGCTTTTCTGAATACTGATAGTGAGGGGAATGATTATATTACGGAGATAGATGATAAGAGTGTATTTAAGAGGGCTATGGAAGTTGTTAGTGATATGGTAAAGGTTATTAATTATTAGTTATTGTTTATTTGTAAGCCTTATAGTCTTACAAATGTTTTTGAAGCCTTTGGGGGTCTTCAAAAAGAAATTTAGAGCTTAGGGGTAATCTCTAAATTTTTTATTTTTTCTTTTGGGGCTTGGATGATAATAATTGGAGAAGGTCAGGAATATATTGTTATAAATATGGATAATAGAATAGGGAAATCTATTCTTTTTTTCTTTAATTTGGGGTGGAATTTGGTATAAAGTCTTATAAAATAAGAAAAAAGTAAAAAAAAGTTCTTTTTTTGCTTGCATTTAATAAAATAATTTAGTATAATTAATGAAGTGTGACTGGCTTAGATGTGCGAAGTTGCTGATACACCCGGTTAAGTTGTCAAATAAAATAAGGGTATCAGGTAATTCGTTCGGAGCTATGTCTATACCAAGATATAGGCGAAGGGAGGACAACTATGGCAAAGGAAATCGTGAGAATCAAACTTAAAGCTTACGATCACAGAGTTCTTGATAGTGCGGCTGCTAAAATTGTTGCTACAGTAAAAAGAACTGGTGGCGAAGTATCTGGTCCTGTACCATTACCAACTGAAATTGAAAAGATTACAATTTTAAGAGCGGTACATAAGTACAAAGACTCAAGAGAGCAATTTGAGAAAAGAACTCACAAAAGACTTATCGATATCACAAATCCAAGTAAGGAAACAATTGATGCACTTGCTCACTTAGATTTACCAAGTGGTGTTGATATAAAAATTAAAAAATAGTAGGAGGAAAAAATGAAAGGAATCTTAGGAAGAAAAAAAGGGATGACTGAAGTATTTACTACTGATGGAAAACTTATTCCAGTTACTGTAATTGAAGTTACTGATAATGTTGTATCTCAAGTTAAGACTAAAGAAACTGATGGATATGATGCTATTCAACTTGCTACAGTAGAGAAAAAAGAATCTAGAAGTAATAAACCTAGCACAGGTCATCTAAAAAAAGCAAATACAACCCCTAAGCGCTTCTTAAAGGAAATTAGAGGTGCAGAGGTTAAAAACTATGCTTTAGGTGATGTACTTAAAGCTGATGTGTTCTCAGCAGGAGAAATGGTTGATGTAACTGGCACATCTAAAGGTAAAGGTTTCCAAGGTGTTATCAAAAGATATAACCAAAGTAGAGGACCTATGAGTCACGGTTCTCAATATCATAGAGGTGTTGGTTCAATGGGTACAATGTTACCTATGAGAGTTTTACCAGGAAAGAAATTACCTGGACATATGGGTCACGAACAAGTTACTATTCAAAATCTTGAAGTAATTAAAGTTGATCTAGAAAATAATGTTATCTTAATAAAGGGAAGTGTTCCTGGACCTAAAAACTCTTTAGTGTTAGTAAAAGCTTCAGTTAAGACTGGAGATAAAACTAAAGCTCCAGTAGAATTAGTTGTTTATGAAGAAGATGTACCTACAGAAGAGGTTATCGAAGAGACAATTGAGACTATTAATGAAGAACTAGCAGATACTGAAACATCACAAGAAGAAGCTGCTGAATAATTGTAATTAATTATTTAATTATATACTTATTATATTGTGATGATAAAAGGAGGAAATTATGTCTAAGAAGATAGATGTTTTAAACTTAAAAGGTGAAAAGGTAAAGGATATTAAATTAGAAGATAACATATTTAACATAGAACCAAATGATGCTGTAATTAAAGATGCAGTAGTTGCTGCTATGGCAGGAGCAAGACAAGGTACTTCTAAAGTTAAAACTAGAAGTGAAGTTGCTGGTGGTGGAAGAAAGCCATACAGACAAAAAGGAACTGGTAATGCAAGACAAGGAAGCATTAGAGCACCACATTATAGACATGGTGGTATTGTATTTGGACCAGTACCAAGAGATTATTCAAAGAAAATGAATAAGAAAGAAAAGAGATTAGCTTTAAAGAGTGCTTTAACTTATAAAGTACTTGATAAAGAGTTAATAGTAGTTGAAAGTATTAAATTTGATACTAATAAAACTAAAGAGATGGTAAATTTATTAGAAGGATTAAACTTAACTAATAAGAAAGTATTAGTTTGTGTTGAAGAACTTACTGAGAATGTATGTTTAGCTTCTAGAAATTTAGCAAATGTTAAAATAGTTTTACCAAATGAAATTAATACATTTGACTTAGTTGCATCAGATAATTTATTAATTACTGCAGCTGCGTTAACTAAATTAGAGGAGGTGCTTAAATAATGAATAATTATTTAGATATAATATTAGCACCAATTATTACTGAAAAAACTGCTAATATGGAAGCAGACGGTAAGTATGCATTTAAAGTTGCTAATAAAGCAAATAAGACTGAAATTAAGAGTGCAATAGAAAAGAAATTTAATGTTAAAGTAGAAAAAATTAACATTGTAAACTCTCATCCTAAGAAAAAGAGAGTTGGAAAATATACTGGTATGACTAGTAAGTATAAGAAAGCTATTATAACATTAGCGAAAGGTAATACTATTAGTTTTGACTAAGGTAAGGAGGAAATATAATGGCAATTAGAGTATTAAAACCTAATACAAATGCTCAAAGAGGAATGAGTTATTTGAATAGTAGTGAAATCACTAAAAGTACTCCAGAAAAGTCTCTAACAGTAATTAAGAAAAAAACTAATGGTAGAAATAACCAAGGTAGAATAACTGTTAGACACAGAGGTGGCGGAGTTAAGAGAAAATATAGAATTATTGATTTCAAGAGAAGAAAATTTGATGTACCTGCTATGGTGTCTGCCATTGAGTACGATCCTAATAGAAGTGCTAATATTGCTCTACTTACTTATAAAGATGGAGAAAAAGCATATATTATTGCTCCAAAGGGATTAACTGTTGGTAGTATTGTTGAAGCAGGAGAACAAGTTGATATTAAAGTAGGAAATGCACTTCCTATTATGAATATTCCTGTTGGTACTGTTATTCACAATATTGAATTAAGACCTGGTAAGGGTGCTAGTCTAGCAAGAAGTGCTGGAGCATCAGCTCAAATTCTTGGTAGAGAAGATAGATATGTTTTAATTAGATTAAGTAGTGGTGAAACAAGAAAGATACTTGGAACTTGTATGGCTACTATTGGTACAGTTGGTAATGAAGATTACTCTCTAGTTAAAATAGGTAAAGCAGGAAGAACAAGACATAAAGGATTTAGACCTACAGTTCGTGGTTCTGTTATGAACCCTAACGATCACCCACACGGTGGTGGTGAAGGTAGAGCTCCAATAGGTAGAAGTGGACCAATGACTCCTTGGGGTAAACCTGCACTTGGATATAAGACAAGAAAGAATAAGAAAGAGTCTGACAAGTATATTGTGACTCGCCGTAAGAAAAAATAAAGAAAGGAAGATTAAATAATGGCTAGAAGTATTAAAAAAGGACCTTATGTCTTTGATAGATTATTAAAAAGAGTAAGAGCGTTAAATGAATCTGGTAAGAAGGAAGTTATTAAAACTTGGTCTCGTCGTTCAACAATCTATCCTGAATTTATTGGACATACTTTTGCAGTACATAATGGTAAAGAATTTATACCTGTATATGTAACTGAAGATATGGTTGGACATAAATTAGGAGAGTTTTCTCCTACTAGAAAGTTTGGCGGACACGGATCAGACAAGAAATAATTTTCTAAAGGAGGACAAAAATGGAAAGAACTGAAGCTAAGGCTACTCTTAAAACTGTTAGAATTGCTCCTAGAAAGACAAGACTTATTATTAATTTAATTAGAGGTAAGAATGTTAATGAAGCAAGAGCTATTCTTGCTAACCAGCCTCAAAGAGCATCTAGAGTAATTTCAAAGGTTTTAGAGTCTAGTATAAGTAATGCTGTCAATAATTTTAATATGAATGAAGATAATCTTTATGTTAAAGAATGTTATGTTGATGAAGCATTAGTAATGAAAAGAATTAAATTCGACTCTAGAGGTCGTACAGGAAGAAACGATCATAAAACAAGTCATATTACTATCGTAGTGGCTGAAAAATAAAAGAAGGAGGACACTTAAATGGGACAAAAAGTTAGTCCAAATGGACTTAGAATTGGTATCAATAAGGACTGGGAATCAAAATGGTATGCTGATAAAGATTTTGCTAAGTACTTAAATAATGATTATAAAATTCGTAAGTATTTAAATAGTAAGTTTAAAACAGCAGGTATTTCTAAGATTATAATTGAAAGAAATCCTAAAAGATGTGAAGTATTTATTTATGCATCTAAACCTGGTTTAATTATTGGTCAAAGCGGTGTTGAAATTGAAAAGATTAAGAAAGAAGTTTCAAAACTTGCTAAGGAAGATGTGCAAATTTCTGTAGTAGAAATTAAGAACCCAGATATGGTTGCACAATTAGTTGCTGATAATATTGCTCATAATATAGAAAATAGAGTTTCATTTAGAGTTGCTCAAAAGAAAGCAATTAGAAATGCAATGAAAGCAGGAGCAAAAGGAATTAAGACATTAGTATCAGGTCGTCTTGGTGGTGCTGATATAGCTCGTGGTGAAGGATATTCTGAAGGAACTATTCCTCTACATACTTTAAGAGCTGATATCGATTATGCTACTAGTGAGGCAGATACTACTTATGGTAAAATCGGAGTAAAAGTATGGATCTATAAAGGTGAAATACTTGCAAATGGTAAGGGAGGTAATTCTAATGTTAATGCCAAAAAGAACTAAACATAGAAAAACTTTCCGTCTTCCTTATGAAGGTAATGCTAAAGGTAATACTACTCTTCATTTTGGAAGTTATGGTCTAATGGCTAAAGAGGGTGCTTGGATTACAGCTAATCAAATAGAGGCTGCTAGAATAGCTATGACTAGATATATGAAGAGAGGTGGTAAAGTATGGATTAATATTTTCCCTAACTTATCACTAACTAAGAAACCTCTTGAAACTAGACAAGGTAAAGGTAAAGGAAATCCAGAAGTATGGGTTGCCGTTGTTAAGAAAGGTAAAATTATGTTTGAAATAGATGGTGTAGATGAAGCTACTGCTAGAGAAGCTTTAAGACTTGCTATGCATAAGTTACCTATAAAATGTAAATTTGTAAAGAAAGAAGAAAGTGGTGATTCAAGTGAAAACTAATGAATTAAGAAATTTAACCACAGAAGAATTAACTAAAAAAGTTACTGAATGTAAAGAAGAACTTTTCAATTTAAGAATGCAGAAAGCAACTGGTATGTTAGAAAAACCTTCTAGAATAAAAGAACTTAGAAAAACTGTTGCTAGAATTAATACAATTCTTAATGAGAGAGTGGAAGGGTAAGTGAGAATATGAAAGAGAAAAAAGAACTAATTGGTACTGTAGTTTCTAATAGTGCTGATAAGACTATTACAGTTAAAGTTGAAACTTACAGAAAACATCCATTGTATGGAAAAAGAGTTAAATATTCTAAAAAATATGCTGCTCATGATGAAAATAATATCGCTAATGTTGGTGATAAAGTTCGCTTAGCCCAAACTAGACCATTATCTAAAACTAAAAGATATAATTTAGTAGAAGTAATAGAGAAAGCTGTTATTTTATAGAGTCTTTTAGCTGAAAGGAGGAAAAAATATGGTACAACAAGAAACCCGCTTAAAAGTTGCGGATAACTGTGGAGCTCGTGAAGTATTAGTAATTAGAGTTCAAGGTGGAAGTAAAGTTAAAACAGGTAATATTGGAGATATTGTTACTTGTACAGTAAAAAAAGCTACTCCTAATGGTACTATAAAGAAAGGTAAAGTTGTTAAAGCTGTTATAGTAAGAACTAAAAGAGGAGTTAGAAGAGAAGATGGAAGCTATATTAGATTTGATGATAATGCTTGTGTTATCATTAAAGATGATAAGAGTCCAGTAGGTACACGTATTTTAGGTCCAGTAGCACGTG
>ERZ857969.1053-NODE-1053-length-40934-cov-12.034076_pt1 | contig 40934 bp, 60 predicted proteins | sample MGYA00519864_ERZ857969 | MGnify/ENA primary metagenome ERZ857969 (study PRJEB31778, sample SAMEA3449382) | human gut metagenome | biome: human gut; feature: human-associated habitat; material: faeces | place: United Kingdom | collected 2010/2012 ...
GAAAAGCTTATAAATAGCTTGTTTCTAACAGATTCCTATTTGTGTATCGAATTTTCATGGAAAAACCTGTCTGACTGAATACGAAGAAGGCAGTGATTTCACGCCTATGCCAGAAAGTATGGCAACATTACCCATGTCGTTGTGGAACTTCGCTCAGGAAGTTCATACGGGACGTATTTATACGGTATTGGGGAAAGGCACGCTGATATTTATCTTTTTCGCCGGCGCAGGTGCGCTGTGGAGCCTGATTTCAGGATATGTCATCAGGAAGAAAAAGTCATAAAAGGGAAACGGAATTTTTCAGAACGGCCTTTTATGGATTAAGAAGATTGTCGGCTTCATGATCCATAAAAGGCTTAATTTTTCAGTAAATCCTCAAAATTTCATAGTTTACCTACCTTACCTACAGCAATACATCAGCATGGGAATCACCGTAAGACTGGACTATGTTCATATCATTACCGTATGAACCGTTTTACAATCGGAAAATCAAAATGTGAATCTCAACAAATCAAAATGTGAATATTGACACTTTTTAGGAAAAAACAAAATGTGAATTGAGTATCAAAAAAAGAGAAGTAACTAATAAAGTTCTTCTCTTTTCTATTTAAATCCTTTTTAAAAATCACTTAAAAGACATTATAGCATCGTTGATATATGAAGATATATCTTCTTTGTCTTGAAGTATACACAATACTTCTTTATTCGCAATAAAAGATATCTTTTTTGAATCCAACTTAGGCCTTCTTGGAATATTATTTTCGTCAAGCAAACGATATATTGTTTGTTCACTCTTAATGCCTGTAAGATTCATTATTTCTTTTATTTTTACCCCTGAAAGATAAAGTTGAATCATTTGTTTTTCTTGATCTAATGATATTGATCTTGGTCTCATTACAGTATATTAATTTCAAGTTCTTGAATTTCGACAACTTCAGTCATATATTCTATACACAAAAAAATATCATCATCTGAAGGTTTATTATAAAATGACGCATTATAAAGTACAGAAAATTTTCCTGGATAATCTTCTGGACTATTAGCAGAATCATATATACTTCTACACAAAGAATATCCGATTCTTTCTCTCATGTAATCGTTTAAATCTGAATTACATACAATAATTTCTAATTCTTTAGGAGTTACTTTCATAATTTCTTTTTTTTATTATCACAATGCAAATATACATATTTTTGATAATATAGCAAATAATTATCACAATTATTTTTAATATATTTTGTTAATAAGCACAAAAAGTGGCCTACAACTTAATGTAGACCACTTTCCCCTATGAAAGCAACCTTTAAACCTTAGATACTGGCTGCATGTGAAGCCAGATTCTTCCTTCGACACCATCTGTTGATCCAAAGAAAAATCTGTATCCTGCTTTGATAATTGCAGCGTCTTCAAAATCATTGAACAGCATAGAATATGCTACGTTGAACGCTACATACTTATCCCAGTCAGTAGTACTTTTGGGGAAAGACATCCCAGATGTAGCTTCCTGAATCTGAGCCATGCTCCAATATTCTCCAGTACGAAGATCACGACTCTTGCCTCGATAGCTGATTTTGGAAAGATCATACTTGGCAAATTCTTCATTGTAATGTGGGCCATAGAATAGCTCGTGCTGCTCACGCATAAACTTCCAGTATTCATCCTGAGTAAGTTTACCTTCTTGTGCCATTCCCATATATTTGGCCGCTTTGCACGATGCTATCCACATCTTCTGCTCAGTAACGACACCGTCCTCACGAGCTTGACTTAAAAACATATCGTATGTATACATAGTGATAAGAATTAAGCAGGTACGGTAGAAGTGATTGCAATAGTAGTCTGAAGCAGCATCTGGTCAGATGTCAGACAACAGTTATTGTTGTTGATCGGACTGGCAGCCATTGTAGATGCAGCAACAGTAGGAGTAGGAGCACCAGTCGTACTGTATACCGGTACATTAACCGTAATAGCAAACGGTTCACCCTTAGGACACTGGCAGCAACAACGTGGATTATAAGGAAGATAATTGATGGTTCCTGTGACAGTTACCGGAACTGAATAAGTGTTGTTGCCTACAAGAACAGGCGTACCGGTTGCAAATGCCACGTTGGCGGTAATAGGATAAGTACCATTCATACAGACTGGACCGTTGCACAGAATGTGTTTCAAAAGCAACATATACTGCTGTGAAGTTACAGAAGGCGTGGCGCTAACTACCACGGGGACAAGGCTAAGAAACTTCGTGATTCCCTTTTTTGTACAACTCATTTAAAAACGCATTAAGATTGTGATGTAATTTCCGGGGCTGTCGATTCACCGCCCGGATTCGGTGATATAAGAGGTGCCTGTGATGGCAACATCTGTTGCAATACAGAGGCAATGGTTTTAATTCCTTCAACGGCTTGTGCTATTGAATCTTGATTACGTAGCGCTATTTGAACGGCGCAGTAAGACTGGTTTTCCCTGCTGCAAGTAGAGCAGTTCCGATCACATCCTTTTTTTGCTTCCATTTATCTTTACTTTAGAAAGTTAATAATACCCATTTTTACAAGCATGTTGTCCTTCCATCTGGACAACGCCGTGCTAAGTTTTTTGGCCGTCACTGCACGGCCTTCTAAACGGTTTTCTTTAATAAAATTATGAATCGCCTGGCGACATTCTTCAATCTCTTCTTGCGATTCAGCGTAGATGTAAAAATCAATTTTGTAAGGTTGCATATTATTTTATTATTCATTTGGTAACGGTGGAATAGTAGCTGCTGCGGATGCCGCTTCTGCTGTAGTTGTCGCTACAGTAGCTTTTCCTCGTAATGCCTGTACGATACTGATTACATTCATAATTTCTCCCTGATTTTCCTTGAACCATCCAAATGCGGTTCCTATGGTATCTGTGACCTGAGTAAATGTAGATGGAACTGCCGGATCCATATCTGGTAAATTCATGTCGTCTGCGAAGAAGTCGTATATTTTCTTTGCCTGATCTACGTCTCCATCCGCAAGAGCCATACATGACATTTTCAAGGATAATTTAGATGTTGGTTTTAACTCTTTAAGGTCATCCATTGTTATTTTTTTCTTAGCAAAAATCATAGGCTTAAAATTTAAAGGGAGATTGCTATATTGCAATCTCCCCGTGAAATTAGATTATGTTAGCCGTTACAGCCACATCCTCCACATCCGCACACTGGCTGTGCCGGAGTATACAATGCCACAGGCTGCGGACAAACTTGTCCGTTACGTGCTGTACCATTCCCAGTAATAAGAGCCAGCAAAGCATCAAGTGTAGCGTTTGATGTAGATGATGCCCCAGCAGTAGCGCCTGCTGTAGCTCCACCTGTTGCTACATCTACGATTGTTTTTGTACCTGCCAGATTGATTGAATGCTGACGTTCCTGTTCTGCCATCTGGTATTGTGCCAGACGATCAATGTCACGCTGATTGCCTTCTGCGATTGCGGCTGCGCGTCCTGCGCTTGCCTTACTGTACATTGCTACAAGAGGTACACCAAAAACAACAGCTGCAAGTGCTGCACCTGCAAGTGCTGTAGCTGTTACACGTTGTCCGCTGTGACCATGTTTTTGCTGACCGTTCATTACGGCCTGAAGTGCTAACAAATCTGAGATTTCTGCTGCCATGATTTTAAAATTAAGAGTTAAACATGTGTCTGTAACTGACAGAAGCAAAAGTATAGCGTATTCTTTAATTGAAAGAATTATTGCTTTCGAGGGAGTTGCGAACTCTTTGTGACATAATATCGATTAGATGATTGCTTTTCTTACGAGCATTATAACCCGTAATCATATTCCTTACACTTGCAGGTGTGTGATGTATATAGTCAGCAATTTGCACAGGATATATTCCTCTTTCTGCAAGTATATTAACAAGAATACTTCTTGCATCAACTATCTCTACAGATCTTGAATGAGATAGTATAAGGCATTCTGAAACTTCTGTCTCTTCAGACACAAGTTGTAATACCGTGTTAAATAATTGTGTTTTGCACATAATATTAATTTTATTATGAAGGTGGGGATTGCCCACCTTCGGTTAATACCAATTTTAATTGTTAAACTTACCGGGTTACTCTACTACTAGTAAATAAGCCAGCAATCCAACAATTATGACAATGATTTTAACAGAGCAGGGAATGTAGCATATCCCCATTCTTTGCAACCTAGTTCAGTAGGATGCGTCCCATCAGTAGTTTGTTTTTCTTTTATATTTAAAGAAGCATATACACTTGCTATTGATTCTTCTTGCGTTGGATAACCGTTTACAGCATCAATGCAATAAAACGCATCTGATAAAATTACATTGCTACTGTATTCAATTGCCAATTCAGCTTCTATTAACCTTATTCTATTTACCCAATAAGTGTGCTGTGTGGTATCTCTGTTCCTTATCCATACAGATTCTAACGGGCACAAACAAATAACTATTTTTATGCCCGGATTTGCTTCTGTTATAGCCACAATAAAATCCTTATACGCATTATAGACTTCATTGAGAGTATATTTGCCTTCTATTATCCCTCCAGCGTCATTAAACCCAGTTGCTATTACACAACAGTGTATTTTATCAATTCCCAGTTTTTTATTGTAATTTGCAAAATCTAAACTATTTGTTTCTGTATTCCAAAATGGAGATGTTACCCCATCATACGTTTTATTGTATACAAAAAAATACATATCATGTCCTGCGTATGATTCATCAGGTGTTCCACTTGTATGTTTAGTTCCAACAAAAGTTGGAGGAGTTCCGCTTCCAATTCCATCAAACAATTCCTTACAAAACTTAGCAGTATTCTGATAGTCAGAAATACTATCTGCAACCCAAAGTATATTTTTCCGTTCAGTAGGATTTCTTTTTTCCAAAATTTCACATACAATATTTTGGTTTGCTACTAATTTTTGATTATACCATACACTTGCGTTTACATTAAATGAATTTGTATTACTCGGTGTGTAGCTCCATCTTCTTTGTTTTGGATAACCATAAGCTGTTCTACTAGACGGGTTAAGACTAACTATATAATCATTCGACAAACCAAACCTATCATAATACATAGACTTTTCTAAGTTTTTTGCAAAGAAAGTTCTTTTAGGTATATAAAAAGCATCTTCTTCTTTTACAAAGACTAAAGATGCACTTACACCTAATCTATTAATATCTCTATTTCTCTTAACGGTAGGAACCTTTAAATAAGCACATCTAACATTGGTAGTAAATTCCATCTCGTACCACGGATTTGTGTATTCCGTATTGTTGTAATGAGCTGTAATAATTTCGTCATTTTCATCATATTCCAAAATGGATGCTAGTGCAAATAAACATCCAGTAAATCTGTAAGTTGTGTATGGACTTACCAAAACTTTGGTATATAATTCAAAATCATTTGATAACTGTAACTGTCCTTGATTGTTAATCCATTTACCATCCTCTTTATCAGAGGATTCTAATAAATTAACAATATTCTTTTCTAGGATAGAGTTGTAAGCATTTGTTATTGCAAAAAGCTTCGGTGAAATATTTTTTTTATTAGCTGCACTATCAGGTTTAGATGTACCGAATTTTATATAGCTACATTTTGGATCAGTCTTAAATTTCAAGCTATATGTTGGATTTTCATATCCTACAGATAAATCTCCATGATATTTAATTAAGCTATCATCTTGCGAATATTCCAATATAAAACAATTTGAGAAAATACATCCATTAAAGATGTACTCATTATTACCCTTTACTGGGACTTTATCGTAGGCTATAAAGTCTGGAGATTCATTTTTAGCTCCTGTATTGTCATAATAATATCCATCATTTGATAAAAGCCCTGCAAGTATGTCATTTAATACACTATTATTGATTAAATTTAAATTATTAATATAAGATTCGCAACTAAGATATAAGCCTATTCCAATATTTTTTTTATTAGCTGTCGCTCCTAATATAGTTGATGCTAATTTTAAATAAGCACATCTAACATTGGTAGTAAATTCCATCTCGTACCACGGATTTGTGTATTCCGTATTGTTGTAATGAGCTGTAATAATTTCGTTATTTTCATCATATTCTAAAATGGATGCTAGTGTAAATAAACATCCAGTAAATATATAAGTAGTATTTGGCTTGACATTTAATCGTTCAACATAGCAAAAATCCTCCGATATATGTTCACCTCCTGTATTGTCATACCATTTCCCAATTTTTAAATCATCATAATTGATAAGATTAAATCTTTTATTCAATGAATTACTTTTTCCTTCTAGCTCGGTAAGTTCTTCCCTGGTAGCATAGCCGGCATCAAGAGTCGTGCGGATCTGCCATCCTGGGTTCTGCCAGCTGAATACCTTATTGTTGTCCGCAGAAGAAGGATTATCCTGGTTGTATATATTAACAAGCTGGCCTTTCTTCAAGGGATTTCCGTCATCACCTACCGGACTCTTGTCCGCTTCCATAGCCGACACGCTGGTATATGTCTTACGGATGCCTAGAGAGCTTCCGTTCACATCAACATCATTAGCATAATCAGCAAGATCAGAGAATAAGCCTCCAACCTCAGCTGGTGATATGCTTTCTGAATCAGTTTTCTCAGAGAGCTGCTGTGCTCTTTGCTTGATCTCATAAATTGTACTCATACTGTTTCTATATTATATAGTTCAACAACACATTTTATCGTGGTTTCTCCGGCATCATTCTTATAAATCTCACCATTTTTATATGCTGTAACATAGCCGGATGGCGTTACTACAAGATTAAGAGTTATAGGTAGCAGGCCGGAAGCCGTACTTTCAATGGCAGATGCCAAGAAAGTAAAGTTAGATCTTCGGGTAGCCTGCTCAGCGGGAAAATTACGAAATATGACACCGTTTTTTTCTGTTGTAGCATTAACTGTTACATTCAGAAAAATCTTGGTTCCTTCTTTACCCAACAATTTATACTTAATGCTTCCGGAAGCTGTATCATCTCCTAGATCTGTTACTGTACCATCCCATTCAGTGTTTTGCTTGTATAAGTTGTTCTTGATAAACTTATATAGCGTATTAGATTGCGATACAGGAATGCTACCCGTAGTCGACAGACGAATATACTTTTTCTCGTATACATATTCTTCTGTACCATTTCCTAATCTGCGCAGACCGTCTTTTTCCGTAACTATTTCCCAGTATAGATTTGCTTCTGAAGCAGCTCTTACGGTTCCTGACTTTACTTCATATATTGTTCCTGAAACAGATATATAGCCTGCCGAGCAGATAAATTCTGTTTGGTCTGATCCAACTCCCAATGGTGTTATTAAACATCCGTATAATATTACAGTACTATCGCTTTGCAATATACTTTTTATTATACCTGTAAGAGAATAGACAGTTGCCTGATTGATAAATTGCAGGTCATCAAGATAGACCGGCTGATTGCCTTCGTATATCAAAAATTTATTCATAATCGTATATTTTTATAATGTATTTTCTTCCACTCGGCTTATACTTTTCGACGATCCGCGTTATTTCTGTAATATAGTCGCTAAGGAATGAAGGGACGTTTACCTGATAATTACCGTCGACATTTCCTTCCCCTTCAAGAGTCATGTACACGGTGTTACCGCCTTCTTCTCCAACTTTCGACATATATACCAGCGCATCTCCTTCAGCACTTGTATTCATGTACAGTATCTGTTCCTCTATGTCGGTAATGTATATTTCCTTATTTTTAAGAAAATATGTATCGTTCAGTATTTTCTCAATGTATATAACCTGACCGTTTATCTGCATGTTGTCAAGACTCTGCTGCCGGAACAACTTAAATTCGGCAAGTATCTGCTTGTATGGAGATATCAATACCTTAATCAAGGAAAACAATTTCACCTTACGCAACATCGGAGGAAGAAGATGCTGCGCAAACTTAGTCATATCTATATCATACCACATAGCTCAATGTATTATTCAGATTGTCTGAGACAAAGCATCCTCCCACAGCTGTATAGTTATTACCTTCCAGTACCGTGTAGCTTCCTCCCGATGACTTGACACGTACCTGCTGGAGCAGAACGTCCGTCACTCCCGGCACATTCTGTATTGCATCTACACACTTGGTCTTGTTGAATGTTCCTCCGTAGACTATATTAGCCAGATAAGCATTCACAGCATCTACGATCGGATAAGAGCCGTCTGAAATCCTTAAGCCTTCTTCAGTGATCTGCTGCGGATCGACTTCTACCTGTGCAGTTATCTCTATGCTGTCAGCCGGAAGGTTGCGGATGTCGAGTATTACGCCTGCTATTTTAACGCTGTTCATATAAGATTTAAACGCCGTTAAAACATCATTTGAAAGAACCGACGGTTTTCCGTCTGAATCTCCTGATACAAGCACCTGTATACTTCCGCCTCGGTCTCTTACCGCACAATACTTAACTACTTTCTTTGGCTCGTCTTCAGTAGCATAGCGAAAACTTTGCGTCGATTCGTCAAAGATAAGCGCATCGCCGTACTGAAAATTAACAGCCTGAGTGTGATACCAGCGTATCGTAGGGACGATGTTCTGAGCGATACGATCTTCTACATCTTGCTTGAATCCGTCAAACATCACTTCCAATGTATAAGCACATACGGCCACGATATACAGGATAATATTCTCAATGCTGACAGCGCTGAACGTACTGTCCCATGTCGCATCTCCTGCAATACCGTAAGCCGTTCTAAGAGTTTCATCCGACATAAATTTATCGGTCATCTCTTTTTTTATCTCTGTTACTGTCCTTGCCATATTCTACATAAATTCTTGGGTAAATTGTTCTGAGAAAATTCTAAGTCTTATCTCACTATCTGCTGTTTCCGATGTTGCAGGAGATACATTGTTATTCTTGCAATAATCCTGCATTTCCCTGTTCACAACAACATCCGGAAGAATAAGAGTCGTTCCTGCCATCAACTTTTCCGTAGGACTTATATCATTCTGACTCGCCAGAAGAAAAACTCCTTGTATATCTCCATACTCTTGTATAGCTATATCACTCAGAGTCTGTCCTTGTTTAACTTTTACTTTTTTCATGGCAGTTTCCTCCAGATAAGCTTAACTCCAATTACAATAACTACTATACCTCCAAGAAAAATAAGAGCTGCCTGCCACCAAGAGATAGAAGCTTTACGTTCTGCATCCAGCTGTTTTACTTCCTGTACTTTCTCTGTAGTTTTTTGCGTCATAGTGTTAGTCTGTATTTCCAAGGCTTCGGTATTCTGGCGCGTATACGAACTGTCACGCTGTTGTTCGTCTGTGTGGTTATCAAATGTTCCGGTAGTTACAGACTCTACATATTGCTGTCCCGTTGAATCAGGCTTCGAATAGACCGTGTATATCCAGCTTCCGGCCATCTGCTGTATCTTATTCTTCCAACGGCTGGTAAACAAATCAACATCTTGCTGTAGTACAGATAACTGATCTGTGTGTTCATTACTATTAGTCACAGTCTGTCGGTCAGATTCTGTCTTTTCCGACAAAGTTATGGGCTGTTGTGATCTGCACGATACCAGCAAGAGCATTACCCCCAAAATGGGGATAAAGCTCTGCATCCACTCGTACAGTCTGTCGAGTAGCTTATTCATCATAATAACAATAAATTAAATAGAAGTATAAAAAAGCCTGTTATCTCCAGCCAGAATGCGGGACGTGCAAAAACTATTTTGCTCCACAAGTCTGTCTTAATGTTGTCCGCCATTACATGTCGTACAATGTACACTAGCGGGAGTAGCCATATAACCAGCAACCATGGATTTGTACAAGCCACCCAGGCTTGAGAACTTAGTAATAAAATAGCTGTTCCTATGTAATGTATAATGCCTTCTTTTTTCGCTTTAAATCTTGGTGATAATGCTATTATCAACACGCCTATCAGCGATAAAAACACAAGAAACTGACAAGTGTCAGGCGTACGTCCTACTGCTGATCCGAAGAAAGTAAAACCACCAAGTCCCATGCAGATAGAAAACCATTTCGGGTTCTCCAGCCTGTAATAGGTTTCAGATATCGAATAAGGAATACCGCCTGTTTTTTTGATTACTATTGCGGTATATAGCGCAAAGATCAGCGCTGCAATAATGCCCAAAATTGTTTCCATATTACCTCCTTATAAAGCGTTCCAACCATCAATTACATCACTCTGAACAGCCGGTACTCCGTTTTCCACAAGGCTGATAGCCGAAGCAAAGGCACACATCGTTGCCTGGTCGTCTACGTCCGGTTCGTAAGTAGTAGGGACCTGCATTTCCCTGCACACAGCAGATATATAGCCCGATGTGTGATTTTCGTTTGCTGGTGCCCAGCGGTTGATATAGTCTGCGATAGTACGACAGCCGTGCAGACGGTGATAGTTCTGAAGTGTGCGGATCAGTGCGCGATAGCCCCATTTCGGTGCAATGAACTGAAAAAATGTCCCGTCTGTCTGATCCTGTCGAAGTCCTTGCCATTTATCTTTGCTTAACCGGATATTCCCCGGATTGTTGTTTCTCAAACCTCTTGGTATCTGTGTCATTTTGATTCCTCCTCTTTTTTTTCGTTATCTAAAAATTGTTGTAAATAAGGTATCTTTCGTACTATCTCAAAACTGAGAACGTAATACAAAAAGTTAATAGGGCGTGACTGTGGAAACAACTTTCTCATATTTCTTAAAGTATTAACCCCGTAGAAGTAACACACAGCATATACGATGCCTGTAATGCACTGTAGCGCACCGTCTACATTTTTCATTTTTTCGCCGATTATATAAATGCTCAGCACGATCACATAGAATACAAATGTTTCCAGCAAACAGTGAAAAAATTTACGGTTGCTGAATCGCTCATGCTTAGCAACTATACCGGCAATAAGACCGGCCAGACAGTTAATCGCAAAGATGAAGAAGATAACGAATACCATATCCTTCACCGGTGCGAAGTATGCCAGCGTAATGCTGAACAGTGTAGCCAGCATATTCTTAATTCCTGTAATAATTTCCATACCTTCAGTTTTCATATTAATAATGTGCATCTACACTGATACCGGAATTACTTACTACCACATCGTCTACCGTCTGGCCGTCAAGCTCCAGCTGTTCCCTTATCTCCGTACGCCATGCCAGCGGATCGTGATCAAGCAGCATATCGGTTATACCTACACCTACATAAGGGCTTTCTTTGAATTCACCCTTGTACGAACCTAAGATTAAAGCCTGGTTCTGGTGCAGTGTATCTCCCAGCATTACGCCTGCCGTTATCTTGCCATCCTCTCCACGTTGCGGAGATATATGCAAGTCGAAATCGGAGCTTATCTGTATTCCTGTCATATCAGTGTGTTATTTTACTATCTTCATAATCATTTTTATTGAATTTATCAGCTTTATGAATTGGAGCAGGAGCAGTTACACTTCCGCTTCCTGGCTGAACACCTGTTACCTGGTGCGTATGGCTGTTGAATCGGTCTACCAGTTCATTAATCTTGTCGGTCAGTGCTGCAATATTAATCAGCCCGCCCAGTTTCCCTCCGTTAATCGTAATGCTTTCTGCCTGATCAACTACAAGGACAACCAGCTGCGACAAGTCACCGGAAAGACTTCCTACCGTTACCGGAGTTCCAACGGCAGGAACTATCAGCAGATTACTTTCGTTGTCCGAAGTAGATGCCCTGAGTCGTATTCCATCTACATCGAGAGATCCGAAGGTAACGGTGCAGGTTAATCCTTCCACACTCTTAACGATTCCCTGGTATATCACTATTTCGTTTCCACGGCCTAAGAGCCTTGCCAGATTGTCAGAAAGTCTTTTATAGTTATCCATAAGTGCTAACTTAATCGTATGCCAAGTTCGATTGTGCGTTTCCCGCCTGAGCTTGAAAATTCAGTAGTAACGGATCGGACATAATACCTTCCGTCTTTATACTCATAGTCTGCATCGTGCAGCTGTGCAACGTCGCCTGGCTGACAGTAAGGTATCATCCAGGTGGTTATCGTGCCATCGTAGCCGTCGAATGAAAATCTTCTGACTTCCGCTTCTCCGCGTTGTTTCATCGAAGCATCGTCGCTCGATGCTGAACGCACTTCCACTCGGTCACCTCCCGTTGCTCCCACCTCGTATTCCTTCACCTTTCCATCCGGAAGAAGGGCTTTAACCACAACGCGAACCTTACGGTCTTCCGCACGTCTGTATGTCAAGTCACATTCTTCTACATTGTAGGCAAAGTCATAGTACACATCATTGCCTTGTCTGGTGGCAGGAGGATGAATGTGCAGAACATTGCCCTGAAGGTAAATATCTGCTCCGCATTCTTCCTGCACTTTCTTCAGCACGTCATATCCGGTAGCTGTATGGATGACAAACTTTTCATACTTCCAGGTGTAATCGCAGTCTATCTCATAACCTCCTCCTACACCTTCTATCACTTTTTTCAAGAGTGTGTCGAGCGACACATCCTTCAGTACTTCATCGGGTATAGGAATACGAAACTTAAACAGATCATCTTCACACTCCAGCGTAATGTTTCCATTATCTGTTCCCACACGCTGTACATATCCAGAAAATTCATCTTTCAGCCCGCTTTCCATATATCCCAGTCTGACGGTAATACGGTCGCCTCTGTGTATAAGATCCTCAATGTTCAGAGCCTTGTTATACTCCGATGCCGGCAGTGTTATTACAGCCGTATCGGCAAGAAGCTCGACACTTCTGTGTATCTCTACGCTATCCAGCATACCCAGCCGGAAATCACCTACCTGTATGTCGTAACCCATCGTATACATATCACTTCAAGTCACTACGCTTCAGCAGCAGCTTATACGTATCATCACTGTAGGCGGATATCGAATAAGCCTGGTTCTGTACCCCTGCCGTAAATGGAAATTCATAACTTTCTACTACTATCTGATTAATGCTATATAACTCGAATAGAGGACAACGGACTTTCAGCTTGGCCGATTCGCAGATAGACTTCAATTTCTGCACATCCTTGCGCGGATAATCATTCTGTGTAAGATTGATAAGAGCACCTTCTATCTTAATCTGATAGTCGTCCTGAGTCCAGCGTTCCTTTATGCTTCCTCGAATTTTGCCCTTAGATACCTGACGCCTTACAATAATGTTTTTCCCCGTAATGGTAATAAGAGGCTCGACCGGGAGAAGCCACCATTCCCCGCCTTCTGGCTGCACTTCCAGCGGAAAGCGCATCGCTACTCCAAGGGCGTTTGTCCGAACCATATCTTCCAGCTCTGCATCGTCCAGCTTCATCAGGTCGGTGTATTCCCCTGAATCTTCCTGTCCGACTACAGGATGCTTGAAAAGCCAGTACGGAGGTACTTTCAGTCCTACAGTGCGAGCCGCTATATTACCCAATATAAATTTACTTACACTCATCTTGCTGCCGACATTGCTGTTTCAAGACTACGGTTCATACACTCCAGGACAACACGCTGAATCTCTGCCGTATCAGCCTTATCCATCATCGTTACGTTCAAGTAGTCGAAAAACTTAGTTATATTAACTGTTATCTGCGTATTACGGGTTCCTCCGGTAGTAATCTCGTTTGCTTTGCCCGATGCGTCCGTCTGAGTACTGGTTCCAAAAGGCACATTACCAGTTGTTGTACCGGCAACGGCTTTCGAATCGCCTATCGCTGCATCCTTTGCCTTCTGCTTTGCCGTTTCACGCGACAGATGCTGCTGGTATAGCGTTCCTGTCTTATTGACTACAGCCGAAGCGCTCCCGACAAATCTCTGAGCCGATTCTACTCCGACAAGTTTTTTGGCTCCCGTCTGAGCCTGCTGCCAGGCACCTTCAAAATCTCCCTTAATAAGAGATACCATCGCCTTGCCGACAGCCCCTATACCGTCCACTATCTCCCAAAAGCGGTCTACTACAGCATCCTTGATTGCTTTTCCAAAGCCTGTAATAGTGTCCCACACTGTAAGTACGACGGCACGGAATCCGGCAAACTTGTTCCAGCAGTATACCACACCGGCTGTAAGAGCTGCGACAGCGGCTATAACAAGACCTATCGGATTTGCCGACATGGCTACATTCAGCAGCCACTGCACTTTTTCGGCGGCAATCATTGCAGTTACCTGCGCCCATTGCGCTACCGTCCAGCCTTTAAGGATCGTTGTACTCACAAACATGTAGGTATTATATCCGGCCCATGCAGCTGCGGCTGTATAGATATAAGGAGCCATCGTCTTAAAATTATCAATCAGCCAGCGGACACCTTTCTTCATTCCTTCAATTACAGGTAATGAATGTGTCATTATACTACTGAGCAAATCGAATGCAGGAATAAGCAGCGGCTCTATTACTTTATAAAGGCTCAGCATTGTATCTTTGAACTGGTCTCCAAGTTGGCCAAAGCGTCCGAAAGGTGTCTGAGCAATGCGATCTACCATTCCATAGAATTTTCCTCCCTGACTGGTAGCCGCCTGCATGGCTTGTACCATCAGGTCAAAGCTTATATTACCCTTGCTCATTTCATCCTTCAGCTCCGACATGGATTTGCCGGTCAATCGGGAAATATCGTTCAATGGATTATATCCATTACCGATAAGCTGTAACAAGTCCTGCCCTTGTAACTTTCCGGCAGCAGCTACTTGAGAAAATACCAAAGCCAGTCCTTTGAATCGTTCAGAATTACCCATTGCGATATCTCCCAGCATCTTTAACGAAGGTATTACTTTCTGCTGTTCAACGCCAAAGCCAAGCATAGTCTGTGCAGCTTCCTGTACTCCAAGGCGTGAATAAGGAGAATCAGCAGCATATCGGTTCATCTGGTTCAGCATGTCTGCCGCTTTCTGCTGAGATCCTAGCATTACCTCAAACGATACAGCTGTACGGTCAGCATCCATTCCCAGCTTCGATACGACACCTATACCTGCAGTCAGTGCTACGATAGGGTTAGTAAAAAATTCTGCTCCAGGAAGTGACATGATTGCCGTCCGCAACTTTCCACCTATCGTAGACGACAAGCGGTTAGCCGAACGGTCCGCATCATCCAGACGGTCCTGCAAGCGAGTAACCTGCGAAAGAACACCGTTGTCCTTGCTGCGTATGTCAATTAAAAATTGAAGTATATTCATGTCACTTGTTTGCTTTTGCTTCGTTCTTACGTATATCTGCCAGCTGGGCTATAGTCTGCGCCCATTCTTCATCGCTCAACTTGTCAGGATCAATGTGCAGGTAATACCGCAACATGGTGTTGTAATATCCTACCCAGTTCGCCCGATAAGTTCCGTCCGCGTCCTCTACAATTTTTTTAGCTCTGCCTGTTTGACTTCGCTCATTCCTTCAATCTGTGCCGATACAGCGAAGAAATAAGAATCTTCCGTCTTAATTTCATTATCGCCGTCTATCCAGCATCCGTTCAATAAAGCTTCCTGTAATTTCACCGGATCTTTACCTCCGTTGCTTGCAACCATCGCGTAGGAATAATCCTGACGGCGCGGCTTGTGAAGTACACAGCATTTGTCGTCTACTGTTGCGACAAACACGTTATTTTCTCCCCACTTTTCTTTCCATGCCTTAATCTGTTCTTCTGTGTATTTAAACATCGTTTAATCAATTTTTAATTATACATATCCGTTAATGATATCCATTGCGATACCGGGTAACTCATGTTCGGAGAACTTGTCACCCTGATTCATACCTTTAGGTATCTCCGTAATCTCGAAGCCCCTGATCAGGTCGGTAACAATTACGTCTCCTTTACTCGGATTCCCGTAAGATACCAGAATGTCAGTCTGCACATCCAGTGCATCACCACCGGCTGCGGTTTCCAGCGCTTCCAGTTCACTCTGCAATAAGGTTATAGAGCCTTCATAGCTCTTGTTACCTCGCTGTATGCTGTGAGGCTTGTTACCCTTAGCGTACAGGGCTTCCTTTTCCTGTTTTTTGGTATAGGATATAGCCCTTATTTTTGTAACGGGGCGACCGGCCACTACGGCCGTAATGTCGCTCCACTCATATTCTTTGCTGTTAAAAACTTCCATATCCGTTATGCGTTAGTTTGTACGTCAAATCCAAGTTCTACCACTACATTGCGTGCATATCCGTAAGGACGGACTTTCAATGTCATGTTGATGGTAGATGTTGCCAGCACGTTCTGCGTCGGATCAATGTAGCAGGTTGCCCCGCTTTCCCCGGCAGATGTATCTGCACTCAGTTCCCCGTTTGCCGTCATCTGTGCATTGATAGCACTTTCTACGGTAGACTGCCAGCTCTTCAAGACTCCGGTCTGCATCGTTCCGTCCTGATTGACGTATACTTCATCGAGCATATAATCAAGAATCGTATTGTATGCAATACGGTACGCCTTGTCAATCACGCGGCGATTTGCCAGATGCGCATAGTCGTCGGTATCTTTAACGCACAAACGGTCGTCTGTATAGAAGTAGCCGGAACGCCCTACATACGTACGCGGAGTAATATATCCCTTGTCGTAGATAGTAGCAATATCGTCCATGCTGTCTTCTACAGTTTTGCTTCCCAGATACATCACATCCGGATAAAGAGAACCGTCGCGCACACGGCCGATATTACGCTGTACTGGAGCCATAGCCACACGCCCGACAAAGAGTCCCATAGCAGCACCCTTGCTGTCTTTAACCGTGTCGCCGATAACGATACATACGCGGTTATCTTCACCATCTTTCAGGTCTTTCAGCGAAGAAGCGTCTTTATAGCTTCTTCCTTCCAGCGCAATAAAGATCGGTGCATACAGATCGGTAGTGGCCCATTCGGCCAAAGCCTGTGCCTTAGTAAGCGCTGTAAAGACATCCGGATCAAGTCCTTCAGTAGCAACTACTTCTTCGCTGTCCGGATCGCGTGCAATAACCAACCCGCGAAGTGCACCTTTCTGGATCTGAAGCAATCCACGCAAAGCGCCGCTATCCTTGTCGCAAAGATCTGTCATCTTTGTAGTCTTTGCAACTCCATATATTACCACCGGTGTACCTTCTTCTGCCTCCTGATAGAATTCCTGTACCATCTTGTACAGCCCGGCATTATTTTCCTGCGTTACTCCCAGATCAGTAAGGCCCAGCAATCGGCGAATAGTATAGGCGGTATTGAGCTTGAATGTTTCCGATACAGCAGTTGCACCGCATACCAGTGCCAGCAGCCCGTCCTGACTTTCTGATACTGTACCCAGCTGGCCGTTTAAGAATTTGATTGATATTTTAGGTAAAGCCATAAGCAATCCTCCAATTAAACAGCGGCATCCTGTACCAGAGCGTATACGCCTTTCTTGTCGTTACGTCGGATAGTACCACCTACACGAACCAGGAACGAATAGATATCACCATAGTACAGCGGGTTATCCATGCTGTCGAACATCTTAACTTCTCCCAGTGCGCGAGAAAGAGAGCCTTCGTACCATGCCAGACCGGCTGCGTTATCAGTTGCAGCACCAGAAACATTCCACTTTGTCAAAGTACCACCTGTAGCGTATCTCAGCACCTGAGAACGTTGCATTACATTGAATGAGAACAGCTGTCCCAGAATACCTCTCTGCGCATCAGCAGATGCAAAGAACGCACGCTGGTCGCCTTCGGTCAAGTCGTCAAGCAGCTGTGCATACATATATGCGTCGAGCAGCAGATAACGTCCTTGCTGTGGAATATTGTCGGCATTGAACTTGGTCATCAGTTTCAGCACATCGGCTTTCACAAGTGTTTTTCTGTTTCCGGTAGCCGATTCCGTATAAGCTTCAACCGTTTTTGTACCGGATGTCCGCACAAAGTGATCACTGTCAGGCGACCAGTTGTATAGCATCTGTTCAGCTGCCTTTTCGATCAACTGAGCACGATCCTGACTGATTACGCTGTTACGCTTGTTGTAGCTGAGTTCTACAGTATCTGCATGAGGAATGTAGATAGGATCGGTAGTCAGCTCATTCAATGTATATTCTACATCTACGTCTGTACGCTTCTTAGCTGTAGCCGGTACCGATGAACGGTCAATCTCTACCTTACTTGGTGCGCCAGCGTTAGGAATGTGCACTTTCTTTCCCTGATTTACATAAGTATCGTCGTTAACTGCTTTACTCATAAATGAGTTGTCGGCAAACAGACCTTCTATGATCGTGCTCTGCCAAAGTTCTTTTTGTATAGCCATGTTATTCGCCAAATTTTTCGTTAAACTTCTTTTTGTACAGTTCCGGGTACTGGTTCTTCAGTTCTGCCAGTCTTTCCGCCTTGTCGATCTCGTCCCAGCTCATGTTTTCCAGATCCTTTTTAACAGATCCGTCAAGCTGAAGAATGTCTTCTACTTTTACAGTACCTTTTTTCGGCATTTCTTCAATACACTTGCGGGTATTGGTTTCGTCTGCCAGCATAAGGTTAAGGAAGGTAGGAACCTGCTCTTTTGTGATCTTTCCTTCTGCTACAGCCTGATTCAGGAATGCCTGGTGTGCTGTTTTTTTGCTTTCGGCAATCTGGTTAGTAAGTTCTGTTACCTTAGCTTCGAGAGCCGGTACCTTTGCCGCCTGATTTTCCATCGTGGTGATGTGTCGCAACATGTCATCTTCGTTTGCCAGGTTCGCGAACGAAGGACGTTTCTTCAGTTCATTGATAAAATCCATATCTCTTTTTTTTTGTGGCTCTAGGTTGAGCCGGTTCATAAAATAGTTATATACTTCCGTGTTGGTCGCGTTTTCCGACAGGCTTTCCCCTGTATCTATTATGCCGTCTATCATTCCCATGGAAAGAGCTTCCTGAGCCGATATCCAGTGTTCTTGCCCGTCGAAGTACTTAGCCTTTACATCTTCCGGATTCATCTTGCAGCGGGTTGCAATCATGTTTGCCAGATCATTCTCAAGTTCCTCTGCTATATCAGCAGCCTTGCGTAGTTCGTCGGCCGTACCGTAACTTCCGCCCGATACACGATGCAGCATGATCCGTGCATACTTGTTCATATATAGAGGCTTTCCGCATAGAGCAATAATGCCGGCTATGCTGGCCGCCAGCCCGTCGATGTATATTGTAATATCCGCCTTAACGGTTCGCAGCGCATTGTAGATGGCAATGCCACTGAAGACATCGCCACCCTTGGAATGTATGTGAACGTCTATCTTGCCGTATGCAGCAGCCAACTCCATAAGCTCCGTGACAACGCGCTCGCTGTCTACCTTTTCGCCGTTGCCAACATTTCCGTACATCAATACGCTAACTGTCCCATTACCGGGTATTTCATTTGCAAAAACTTTTTTCATATCCGTCAATTTCTCTGTTGCAAAATTCAGAAAAGTGCACAAGGTGATGAAAAGTGATTTTCACCGTGCAACGGTAATACGGCATGATGCAAACGCAGTTTTCCCGCTTCACCTTATAATCTGAAATTTGCTCTGTAATAAATTGATATGAGATATGGCAGACCTTAGAAGTGAGCAAAAGAAGATGCTGGCTCGAGAAATTTACCTGCTCGGAAACTATACCTACGAAGAGATAGCGCAGAAAGTGGGAGCACAGCGTCAGACGATCAGTCGTTGGGCTAAGGCCGGGAACTGGGATAATCTGAAAGCCGGAATGACTGTAACCCGCGAAGCGATACTGAGCAGAATGTATCAGCAGCTTAACAACATGAACTCTGCAATCCTTGAGAGAGAGCCTTCCAAGCGTCACCCTGATACGAAGGAAGCAGACGTAATGGTCAAGCTGGCCGCGGCAATTAAAAACATGGAAACAGATGTCGGTATCAGCGACATTATCAGTGTCGGGATGCGCTTTGGCGAATTTCTTCGACGCATCGACCTGGATAAGGCAAAGGAGTATGTTAAACTATGGGACGTGTTCCTGAAAGAACAGATCAAGTAATATGGCTACCTACGAAGAAAAACAGAAGCTGAAAGAATGGGAAGAATACCTCCGAGACATTCAATGTGCCACGCCCGTAGAGGTAAACATGACGGAAGCGGAGAAAACCAAGAAGAAAATATATCTGGAGGCTCACCCCGTGGAATGGATCCAGTATTTCTTTCCCATGTACGCCAAGTACCCCTTTGCAAAATTCCAGATTAAAGCCATCAAGCGTATACTGGAGCACGACGAATGGTTCGAAGTGCTGAGCTGGAGCCGTGAAAGCGCAAAGAGTACTATCGTAATGTTCTGCGTGATGTATCTGGCACTTACCGGACGAAAGAAAAACGTCATCCTGGCAAGTGCTACTGAAACCAGTGCGGAAAAGCTGCTGCGTCCGTATAAGGCAAACTTTGAATCAAACGGACGCATCAAGGCATTCTATGGAGACCAGCCTGTCATAGGACAGTGGACCGACACGGAATTTGTCTGCAAGTGCGGATGTGCGTTTACTGGCGTGGGTGCGGGTAACGCTCCACGTGGTACACGTAACGGTGCGGCGCGTCCGGATGTGTTGCTGGTGGATGACTTCGACACCGACGTAGACTGCCGTAATCCCGATACGCTGAACAAGAAGTGGAAATGGTGGGAAAAAGCTCTTTACCCTACGCGTTCAGTGTCCGAAAAAACACTGGTTATTTTCTGCGGAAACATCATAGCAAAAGACACCTGCGTAGCACGAGCCGGTGCCATGGCCGATCACTGGGATGTAGTAAATCTGGTAGACAAGAACGGGAAAAGCAACTGGCCAGAAAAGAACACACAAGAAGCCATCGAACGCATCCGTAAGAGTATCAGTAAGGCGGCATACGAAGGTGAGTATATGAACAACCCCGTGACAGAAGGAAACATCTTTCATAACCTGCCCTACGGGAAAGTACCTCCGCTGAAGAAGTTCAAGTTTGTGGTAATCTACGGCGACCCTGCCTACAGCAACAGCAAAAACAAAGCAAGTTCCACTAAAGCCGTATGGGCGTGCGGAAAGATACGAAGTACCTACTACATTATAAAAGGTTTTGTCGGGCGTGTCACCAATGCGGAGTACATCGACTGGTTCTACCAGCTCCGTAAGTACATCGGAAGCCAGTGCACGGTGTATTGCTATCAGGAAAACAACACCCTGCAAGATCCTTTCTTTGAGCAGGTATTCAAACCTCTGATACGTGAGCAGAACGAGCAGCGCAAGGATAATCTATTCATAAAGGGTGACGGACGCAGCAAAATGGATAAGGCCACGCGAATAGAAGCCAACCTGGAGCCTATCGACCGGAACGGGATGTGGGTGTTCAATGAAGAAGAAAAGGATAACCCGCACATGAAGGAACTGCGAGAACAGTTCAGCCTGTTCGAACTTACACTGCCTTATCCCGCCGATGGTCCCGACTGTATAGAAGGATGCTTCAATATAATCAATGAGAAAATAAAGGAACTCGATCCCGGTGTAACCATCGGCTACAGCGAGTTCAAAGACAGTAACCCTTATAGATGGTAATTATGGATAGAGAAAAATTTCTAAAAGCAATATCTCTTAATGAGGAAATTAATGAACTCAAAAAACATCGCAAAGAATTAATTGATTCAGGAATTGAATATGGTGGTGGATTAATATTTCATTATAATTCATCCCATCAAGATGTCACTTTAAAAAATGATATTTTTGGAGATGAATTTTTCAGAAATTATCTTAACTCTTTAGACAAAAAAATAAGTAAGCTTGAAAATGAATTTAATTGCTTATGAACAACTTTATAGAACTTACCGACTACGATGCTACGATACACCGTGACATCCTGGACAGCCTGTTGCGTGAAGAATCTGGTAGCAGTGCTGTTATCGAAGTATGCGAGAACCGTGCTATAGCTACGGTACGCAGCCTGCTGAACAGCCGATACGACTGCGATGCCATCTTTTCCGCACAAGGCGAAGAACGAAACGTTCTCATTTTGAAAATCTGCCTTGACATTGCCGTGTACGAGATATTCTGCCAGCACAACCCTTACAAGATGTCAGACATACGCAAGGAACGATACGACGATGCAATGCAGTTCCTGCGCGATGTGCACGACTTTAAAGCCAACATAGAAGGACTTCCCGAACTTCCTGCCGAAACACAGACCGACAACAGCCCCTGGCAGATAGCCAGCAACGAGCCGTGGAATTCTTACTTTTAATCAACATTTAAAACTGTTTTAAATATGGCAAGACCAAAGAAAAAACGCCGCATAACAGAAGGCGGATATACTCAGATAAAACCCGTATATGCTTCGGGACCTTACGCCCGTGTAGAACCGGACGTGATCCTACAGATGCCGGAGCTGTTCTACTTCGACATGTCTTCTTACATCAGTGCGCTGAATGCTGCAAAAGCAATAGACTTCTACAACCGCGCACGCTTGTACGACATGTACGAATCGGCATTGCTCGACCTTCATCTGGGTGGTATTATCGAAAAGCGGAAAGTCGGTGTAAGCCGTATTCCTATAGAGTTCAGACGTAATGGAAAGCCGGATGAGAATGTGAATAAGGAAATTCGTTCGCCATGGTTCCGCAAGTTTGTCAAGGAAGTGCTAATGTCGAAGTTCTGGGGCTACAGCCTGTTTCAGTTTTACCGTGGTGACGACGGATATATCAACTATTACCATGTGCCATACAAGCACTATGATCCTGTACGCCGTGTTATCCTAAAGTATCAGAGCGACACAGAAGGTATACCCGTAGATGCGTTTGAGAACATGCTGTTTGTGGGCGACAACCCGCGCGACCTGGGAATGCTGGCAGAACTTCTTCCGATGGTGCTATACAAGAGAAGCAACTTCGGCAACTGGAAACAGTTCTGCGAGATATTCGGTATGCCGATACGTGAATACACCTATGATGCTGGCGATGAAGAAGCCCGAAGCCGTCTGATTCAGGACGCACGCCGACAAGGAGCAAACGCCGTGTACATCCATCCAAAGGAAAGCAGCCTGAACCTGATAGAAAGTGCCAACAAGAGCGGTACGGTAGACCTGTACGAGCGTTTCAAAGATGCCTGCAATACGGAGATGTCAGTCCGCGTGCTGGGTAACACCCTAACCACCGATGCCAAGAGCACCGGCACACAAGCGCTGGGAACCGTACATCAGGAAGAAGAAGACATGCTGAAGGCGGACGACCGCGACTTTATTCTGGACGTGCTGAATTATGATATGACAGACATATTCAATGCACTGGACGTTAATACCGAAGGCGGAGAATTTGTCTATGTGAAAAACCGCGGACTGAATCCTAACCAGCAGGTAGACGTGATACAGAAGGTCAAGGCTATGGGTGTGCCCGTGTCTGACGACTACATCTATGAAGTACTTCTTATCGACAAGCCGGAAGACTACGAAGCTCAGAAAGCTGAAATAAAAGCACAGGAAGAGGCAAACCGCAAGCTGCAACAGGAAATGGCTAACCAGATAGAGAGCAAGAACAATACAGAACCTGCGAGAAAAGCCAACCGCCGGTTGAATATGGATAACCAGTCGAAAGCATGGTACGAACGCGCCCGCGATGACTTCCGTAACTGGGTATACGATTTTTTCGGAGTAGCCCCGAAAAAGAAAAACGGGGCTTTGCCGTTTTAATGGATAATATCTACGGTGAACGATGCAGCGTGTGCGGAGGTTTTCACAACGAGCTGGAACAGGGTATCGACTTCAGCAAGGAAGTTCTCACCAAGATGCTGCGTGAGATATACGACGGTCTGAACGTTCGCGACGACATACAGCGTGACGCATTCGAAGAAACGCTTCGCATATTCAATGAAGCCGCTGCCGAAGGTCTGTCTGCATCCGATTATCCTACAGGCGATGAACTGTTCCTTGAGCAGATCCGCACAAATAACGAAGTATTCTCCGCCTTCCGTACTCACCGTATGCAGAACGACCTTGCAGCCCAGCTTATCGACAACGACGGGAAACTAAAACCTTTCGACGTATGGCTGAACGATGTGCAGAACATTACAGATCATTACGTCGTGCGCTGGCTTCGCACGGAATACGACACAGCCGTACTTCGCGCCCATCAAGCGGCAGACTGGAAACACTTTGAAGCCTATCAGGACGTACTGCCTAACCTGCGATGGATGCCTACCACGTCGCCCGAACCGGACATAGCGCATAAGCAGTACTGGGAGGCAAAGCTGACTCTGCCAGTTGGTCACCCGTTCTGGCTCAGTCATCGTCCTGGCGACCGATGGAACTGCAAGTGTTCCCTTCAGGCTACCGACGAACCTCAGACTACAGGAGCCGTAGGAAACTTTCAGCCTGTTCCTCCCGTCCCCGGACTGGATAACAATCCTGCCGACGACGGCAAGCTGTTCAGCGATTCGCATCCGTATTATGCAGAGGCTTACCCCGGAGCAGACAAGGCTGTAAAAAAAGCTGTTTCTCAAAAAATAAAGTTTGACTACAAACAGTTTATCTCGGATAACAATATAGCAAAAAAAGTAACAATTACTCCTAAGAAGTCAGAAGAAGAAACATTCCAGAAAATACTGAATCAGCTTAATTTGAGAATGAAAGAATTCAATATACCTTCATTTTCAGAGATAGGAGCACCACAAAGTAGGAAGGCATTAGCTTCATGGGATGAATCAGATAATAGCATCAATTTCAATTTAAGCCAGCTGAATAATCCTAAAAAGATTTGGGAAAAATTAGAGCAATGGCAAACAAGAGGAATGAAGTATGATATTATCTCAAGCGAAAAAGACGTAGTAAGAGCTGTAGTAGATCACGAGTTAGGGCATAAATTATTAAGTCAGTATCATATGAAAATGGATGCTATAGATACATTCGCAAAGGCTGGAGTTACAAGAGACGGAAGAAACGAAGTGAGTGAAATGGGATATTATGCATCTACTGAAGAACATGAATATTTTGCTGAAGCCTTCTCTATGTATATGGGGCCTGACAGGGACAAGATGGGACCTTTAACAAGAGGTATGATTGAAAGATTAATTGCTAAAGTTAATAAGAAATGAGTTCACCCAACATAGAAGAACAAGTGAAAAGAGCCGTAGCCGGACTGAATAGACTCTATACCCGCACGCTACCGGTCAAGGTAGGAACAAAAGCCGTATCGATGACCAAGCAACGCTTTACAGACAGTGCTTTTAACGGCAGGAAATGGCAAGAACCTTATCGCCGTAAGCTGAGCTTTAAAGGCACTCAGGCAAGCTATAAGACGCTGCTATCGGGTACCAATCACCTGCGCGACTCTACTTATTTTAAACCGGAACCGGGAAAGGTATACATACGCAATCAGATAGACTACGCACAGATACACAACGAAGGCGGAACCATCAAAGTAACCGCCAAGATGAAGCGCTACTTCTGGTATAGATATGCAGCAGCCAAAGGCGCACGCCTTGTCAAGAAAAGAGGCGGACTGAGAAAGACAAAGGGAAACGAAGCTCTGACACGTGAAGCAATGTTCTGGAGAAACATGGCGCTAAAGCGTGAAGGCTCTGTTATACGTATGCCGCGCCGCCACTTCTTCGGGCCTGACGCAAATATGGAGAAAGAAATTCGCAAGATAATCGAAAGAGAAATGCAACTATTTATCAAAAACTATGGAACATATTTTAATGCAACTCGTTAATCTGGTAGGTGAGAACATGCCGGAAATGAAAACTGTAGACGAAGACTACGGACAGCTGGAAATGATAGACGAAACCACGCGAGAAAGCTATCCACTGACTTTCCCTGCTGTGCTGATAGACGCGCCCGATACGACATGGAGCAACGTAAAAGGCAAAGATCAGACTGGTACATGTACCGTAAGGGTAAGGCTGATCATAGACTGCTACGACGATACGCACTATCGCAGCGGCACAGTAGACAAGATAAAGGAAAGGGATGATCTGCGGAAGCGCCTTCATGTGCTGTTACAGGGCAGGCGCATTACCGAAGAAGGCGAACTGATACGTACCAACAGCCGTTTTTATACAGCCAACCACGGTATTAAGGTGTACGAATCGACTTATACTATAGCCGTAACGGAATATATCAGCCTGGAAGAGCAGAAAGTACAGCAGCCGGTAGCCATCCGCATTACACCTGCGTTAAAATGAAAGCTGAAGGCTCAGCTGAATGTGCTGTGGAGATATGCGCTTACGTACGTGCTTTTTCGCTTCGCCTGAAGGCTTGAATTCTCCTGCCTTGACAAGCTGGCGGATAATTGCCTGAATACGGTATTCCGAGAGGAAAAAAGCTTGTGAAAGTGCCTTAACAACGTCGGAGTAATTACGAAGAACCGGTTCCAGTTCAAAATAGGTGTCTGCTATCCGGCGGTTACGTTCTGCTATAAGTTGGCTGCTGCGTCCCATGGCTTAAAAATTTTTAGAGTTATGCAAGTTGGCTGCTGCATTGGTTTTGTACAAAAATACGTAATTGTCAGGACTTAACCAAATTAGCGACTTGCAGAACTTCATTTTTATAAGAGACAGCATAAAGCTATATGTCATTTCCTGGGAAAGCTATAAAACAAAAATCCCCGACATTCAACAGTGAGTGCCGGGGATTTATTGTTAGTCAAATTGCTGTCGTGTACATTCTTTCAAAGTGTTCAGCAGGTCACGAACACACAATACGTCGTTTACATTGTCATCGGAAGGACATCCGTTACACGGTTCCATGTAATGAATTGTGGCGGAAAACAGCACATTGTCAAGCGCATCTATGATATCACATTTATCGTTGTGCCTGATATACTCCAGCCATTTTTTCGTATCAAAATCACCTTTCATCTTCTATAAATTCAAGTTCCAACTGGCGTTTCTTTGTCTTTTCGCGGATGGAAAGGCGGATGCGTTCTGCATTGTTCCGCATTTCCAGCATTTTGCAGAGCGACTTCGATATATACCACATGCTGCCTATCATGGCAAATTCGTCGCGGTAGCTGGCTATAAGTCCGTAGAAGCTGTTGTTTGACTTGCCGAACATCTGGCAGTATTCGTGTATGGTGTAGTATTTCCCCATTCCCAAAAGATTGACTCCACCGTTTACTACCTTGTGGAATACGCGGCGGTAGACTTCGAACGCCGGACGGCACTTGCGGACGATTAAGTATTCTGCACAAGATACGGAAAGGAAGTAGTAAGATTTAGGCCTACCTCCTTTAGAGTTTTCCTCAAATTTGAGTAATCTTTGATTATCAGATACTTGCGAATTGTTGGGGTTTTCCTCAATTTTGAGTAAAAATTGATAATCAGGCACTTGCGATAAATCTTTAATTACATAGTCTTCACCCTCATAAAAACCATTCTTCAAATCACGAATAGCATTGTCTCTTCGGGTGTACCCAATCGGCCAGATGTCATCAAGGTTGATAGGAAATTCTTCACTTGACTTGTTTAATTCTACAATACCCATGAAGTATTGTTTCAGCTGTTCCTCGGTTGAGGACTTCGACAGTTGCAGGTGCGCATCCTGCATTTCGTTTTGTTTTACCATAATTGTTTGATATTTAAATGAGCATTTGTGCGGATAGTAAAAAAGAACGGCATCCGCTTAACCACGTCGCTCAAAGTCTATCAAACAGGACTCGCATACGCAATTACAACGCATGCACGGGTGCAGATGCCGCCGTATTATAGACGGTTTGCATACAGGCATAAAAAATGCCCGGATGCGGCGCAATCGGACAGAACTAGCTATCCTGTTTGATATGTTATAAACTTTGAGCACCGCAAATATGCAAATTCTTTTTTATTATCCAAGCACGCTTGCCCGATTTTTTTCGGAATATCCCGAAATTTGTTCCCGGATAGGTGGTCAGGCCGCACCGGGATAGTGGATAATCAGTCTTCGATGTAATCATCCAGTAAAAGAAGATCTCTCATATATAGATCTCTTTGAGCCTTTGACCTAAAATCATTCCTAAGTGTTTTCCAACTTCTTGGATGATCTTTTTTCTTGCACTTAATAGACGGCTTAGTAGTATCGTCTGATCTGATTATTACAAAACCAGCCTTACAAATCTTTTCTTGATCGTTTGCGTTCATAATTATTCCTCCCAGTCTTTATTTGTCCCTAATAAATGCGCTGTCTGTTCGTTGTAAGGTATAGCTATATACCAAAATAGACCATTTACTGAGACGTATTCTTTTTTGCCTTTATGGATATGAGAAAATTGGCACAAAATCCATTCATCATTTTTCCCGCACCTGCATAATATCCAATCTTTAGGTTTGAACTTGCATTCTAGCTTCTGTTCAATACCTAACTTTTTCAGGCATTCTTTTGCTTTAGGATTTTCGCTCTTATTTAATTCGTCAATTAGTTCTTGTTTTTCCTCTTCAGTGGCAAGCCTAAGCTGACTCACTATATTTCCCATTAAACAAGCAGAATCAAATGCAACATCTAAGCCATAAAAATTAGCATAATATTCAATGCTATCTTTATCATCAATTCTTTTTAAAATAAATGTTCCGCTATCGTATGATAGTACATCGCCTTCCTTGAATGTCACGTATTCTGGAATTTCAAGCTTAAATACAGGTTTTTCATCAAATTTACCCTCTCTATCTAAATAGATAATTCCATCATCATTACATAATGCAAACCTTTCTTTACTTTCTCCAATTTCAGAAATAACAACATTAAATTTACCTTGAGTTGTCTGAAAATTAAAGTCTACAATCCTTGCAGGACACTTATAATAAGTATCATAGATTCTACCTTCTATCTCTTTATTAATAATTTTCTTAGCAAGTCCTATTTCAAATGGAACTATAATCATTTTTGTATCTGTCATAAATCAATAATAGCAATTTTTAAACTATTCTTTAAATCATTCATCATATCTATTGTGTCGTTGTTCTCTACATTGAAACAGACACCCAGCCATTCACGATCGCGCGAATGCTGTACGTTCAAGTCGCAGGGGTGGTTCCATTTTACCCACAGATACATAACCTGATTGATCATGCTGTAATGGATTCGTGCAGCCACCCTGCGAGGCTTAAATAGTTCCTGCTGATTATCCATCTTTCTTGAGTTTTACAAAAATTCCGAACTGTCCGTCGTCACGGTCTAATCCGTCACATGCACCAAGTAAGATACGTCTTTCAGAGCAAGGCTCGTACTCGAATGCACAGCCATAGCAAGGATTATCGAGGCTGGCTATGTTTGGCACGTTAATGAATTTTATCGGGGTTCCGTCTACCAGCGTACGGACTTCCCCCGGCTTCATGTCGTTAATCATAATCTATATCATTAAATTCCCGCCGAAGCGGGAATATTTAACATGTTACATCGCAGACAAAGACAACGGCAACTTACGTGACTTACCTTCTTCATCCTTCAGCTCAACCTGAATAAACTGGCAGGTAGGGATAGGGCGATATGCAGCCTTGATGATATTGATACCGTCGATAAAATCGGCATTCTGGCTGCTTACCGCAAGTCTTTCCAGCTCCAGCACCTTGTTTGCTTTCAAGGCTCCCTTGCGATCCTTGGCAAGCAAACCCATGACCACTTGAACGAGTTCAGCGCTGTTGTCGTCCTTAGCCAGTGTCTTCAGGTAATCTTTCACCTTTTCGATACCTGCTTCTACTGTGTCATCCCAACCTTCATTTACACGGTTCCCCAGCGTAATAGACATGGTACCATCGGCGGTAGTAAAGGTATCGCTCTGACGATCTGCCTTAGTTTTAAAAAGTTCATCCTTGGTCTTGATAAGCGTAGCAAATTCGGCAAACACTTCCTGCTTGATGCGTTCCATTTCGCAGGATAGCTTAGACAGCTTCTTCACGTTGTTTTCTACTGTCTGGTCTACAAGGCTCTTATATGCCTCACGCTCGTTCTGTACACGTTCTTTTTCTGCTTTTTCTTCAGCTTCCAGCTGTGCTTTCAATGCAGCTTTCTGAGCTGCGCTCAAATTGGTTAAATCAATCATAATTACAATGTTTTTAAAAGGTTATTAAAACTCGGTATAGTAAAGCCGTATCGGCTGTTTGTTGCGGTATACTCTCTGGTAGTACTCTCTTATGTCCTGAAGGTTGTCCGTGTCATGCAGAACACGTATTGCCATGGAGTGATCGAAAACTCTTATTACCACTCTCCATACTCTATACTTCTTTCTCATGTTATTCTATATTAGTACTTACTATCGTTATCTTACCTCTACTTTTCTGGTCTATTATGCGGTAGGTTTCCGCCGCTTCACGTTCCAGATCGTCGTATTGCTTCACCAGCACGCTGCGCTCCTGAGTGAGCTTTATAAAAGCTGCCGAAGTAATGTTTCCGGCAAAGAGTGCAGCGTTAATTTCGTCGATGCGTTTCTCCAACTTAGGGAGGCGGGAAAGGATGCTGTCTATGCGAGCTATCCGTTCATCGTTGATGTCGTATCGTTTATTTGCCATGCTGCTGTTTTTTAAGGATTGATTCAAGCTTTGGTATCAGATCCGACAGTTCGTCGCTGTCGAGCTGGTAAAGAGGTTTCCCGGCTATGCGAGGGCTGCACAGATACTGGTTCACCGTGCGCCAGTCGGTTGTATCTATTCCTATTTTCTGCAAGCGTTTCAGCACTGCGCTGCGCTGAAACCTGAGTGACCGTTCTGCCATGTCGTCGGCGGTAGTATGAAGCCGGACATTTGCACCAGTGATATATCCTGCCAGATACTGTGCTTCGGAGTATGTCAGCTCCTTGGTTGTGTCTGTACGTCCGTCTGTCAGTTCACTGATAAGACTGCGGTACTGATCTTCGCTTAAACCATGCTTAGCGTACAACACGTGCAGCCTTCTAATCATCCATGGCGTTATCATTCTTTTCGTTGTCTTTTCCATATTCTTCTATTTTTTGTCCGTTATCCAGCCAGAACTGCCGGTAGCCTTTATCCCATATCACGAAGAAACCCTTTGGACCTCCGTTGCCTCTGCCTACGTAAGTCGCCTTGAAATGCTCAATGTGAATACGCTTGAACGAATCCTTCTTCAAGTCGTACGCCGTGTCGCCGTCTACATCGTTTCCCTTCATGTGAGATATGTAGATGAATACCTTCTTCGGGAAACGCTTGCGCAGGTTGATGAAGTCGGCGGCACGCACGCGGTACAAGTCGATAAAGTATTGCAGAGAGTCGATGATTATTACATCAGGGCTACGCTGCTTACTCAGGTCGTCTGCAAGATCATCCGGATTGCATTCGTCGGTAAACTTGATCCGGTTGCACTCAGAACGTATACCCGCCTTGGCAAGTGACTGCTGAAAGTCGTAGCTGTCGCCCATTTCGAGGGAAACGAACAGCACCCGTTTCCCCAGTTCGTCGAACTCCTTGGCAAGCTGGAGGCAGAACGAAGATTTACCCTGCCCGGACTTGCCGTACACTATCCAGTTTCCTGTAGCTTCCGTCCGCCCGAACAGGTCGGCAAAACGTGAAGTAAACGGCACAAAGTCGTACTGGCGTTCTTCTATGTTTTTTATACTCCAGTTTCTCATAGCTGTATTTCTCCATTCTGTACTTGTCTGCGAATTACTTTATCCATGATCATACCTTCCAGCTCTCTCAGATCGTCGACGAACCATGCCGATTTGCGGGAATCCTCCGTAGGCAGTTTTTCTACCTTGTCGATCTTTCCCCATATTTCGTCCTGTTCGTCCGGATCAGTCACCCCGTTTGCCGCACAGATGGCACGTACGTCCTTCTTCGTTGCTCCCAGCAGTGTAATGTAGTTACGCACCACACGTCCGTCTATTTCGTCGAATCCGTCTACACGTCCTACATTTCGCTTGATCGTACGGCGAAGTGTTTCCGTTCCGGCAAGTACGCATCCCATGCGGTACTTCGTGTCGTCGTACAGCGGAATAAGGCAAGCCATGGAGCTGTTTGAAAGTTTTCCGCAGTCGTCGAGTACCAGTACCGGGTTACGGTCTGCCATACGGTTGATGCTGGATGTTATCTGCTGTAGCATATCGTCGGTGTCAGTATACCGGCTGAAAGTAATACCCAGGCAACGGCCCAGCTTCTGAAGAAACTTCTTCGCCGTCCACTTCCAGCACTTCAGGTAAATGATAGAGTTGTCGGGGCAGGTGTTATACAGGTCGATAAGAGAATGTGTCTTACCGCTACCGCTGCGGCTGCTGATACAGAACCAGCGGTGATTCTTCTTTGCAGCCATCAGATATAGCTTTACCTGCTTGTATGAGGACACGGTTTCTACGATCTTCCACGTATTGTCGTAGAAGTTAAGGCCAACAGCTATCTTTTCTGCCAAAGCGTCTTCCTTGGCTCCGTACTTGCCTGCGCGGAACTGGGATAGAGCAGCTGAGGATATATCGCACTTGCGTGCCAGTTCTGCGGCTGAAGAACCGCGTTTAATCAATGTTTCGATGTAATCTCTTAATTTGTTAGCTTCCATAGTTCAATATCTTTTTAATGTGTTATTAAATCGTTTTTAAATTATCTTGAAAACCCTGCCTGAGTAGGATCAAACTCAAAGTCGTCTTCGTCGTCGGGGTATACAGGACGCGGTGTGTATGCCGGTGTTTCTTCTTCGTATTCGGCATCCTCGGCGTGCAGCTTCAGCTCGTTCCGGTTATCCTTGTGCTGGCCGCGGCTGTCGGTTATCAGCAGACGTTCCAGAATGTTGTGTCCCGGTAGGGCACTGCTGTATACATTGTCACGTATCACATCGACATCATGCTCGGCTGTTTCCACAATTTCCCGTTTCAGATCGTCGTTGAATTCCTTGATGCGCTTGCGCTGTTCGAAGTGTTCCGGCTTCTGGTCTACAAGAGCCATCGGCACGGCTTCTTTCTCGTAGAGCAGGTATCGGAGTGTACCCAGTTCCTTGCCTTCATCCTTTGTGCCTTTCTTCCCGGCATTGGTTATCAACACATGGCTGGTATCATCGGGATCGTAGCGGACTACCCAACTTGTGCCCAGGTGATTCAGCAGCGAGCGGTCCAGGCTGTCGTAGTAGTACTGCATACCGTTGCGTTCGAGAATAATGCCGCGCGACTCCAGCTTGTTGGTACGTCCGCTGGTCTGCCCCATGAGCAGCAAATACTGTTCGTCAGGGAAAGGAATCTTCCGGTCTTCGGGTGTCTTGCTCCACGCCTGCATGTATGCGTCTATCTTCTTGGCACGTTCCATCTGCATGACCTCGTGTATGCGCTTTACAGCTTCGGCCTCGGTAGGAATGAACTTGCGGTGCTCATTCAGCCATGTGGTGTTAGGCTGTATCTCCTTGCCGGAAGCAATACCGAAACCTGAGAATGAAGGGAACTTCTGAAAGTATTCCAGAATGAGATACTTGAAGTAAGGCTCCACGATCTTAGCCTGTGCGTTCTTGACTTCGGCAGGTGTAAGGTACTTTGTCATTTCCTCGTAGAACGGGAACAGCGATTTCTTGTGATAGTTATCGCACTGCATCTGTACCGGCATATAGCGTTGACCGAACAGTTCCTTGGCATGGCGTACGGCATTGGTAAGAGCTTCCTTGATCAGAGCGTCGCACTCGTTGTCGCCGATAGCATATCCTATAGGGTACTTGCAGCAGGCATCGAGCACCACTACCAGCGTTTTGCGGTTGTAATACGTAATGCGTCGTTCTTCTTTTACAGTTCCTCCCTTGCGCACGCGCTTTACTTCTTCACGCTGGTACAGAAGTTCTACATCCCAGCCATCGAACACCCAGTATGTCATAGCAGTGAGCGGAGCTGTACGGCGTACCTGCTTCTTCAAGTTGCTGTTCCATTCTCCTATACCGCGACGGCGTGTCTTGGTCACTACATCGTACTTGCGACGGTATGCTCCGATGGTAGCAGGCGACTTGATTTCTTCCAGCCCGAACTGTGCAGCAGCCTTGTTGTATTCTTCCATGATCTGAACATTGTTCCAGTTCATGTGCAAGCCAAGGAACTGACGTACCAAAGATTCGGCAAGTTCCGAACGTTCGCTGCCTTCTTTCAGCTTCGATGCGGCATCGTTGCCGTAATTTTTATGTATCACGCTGAGATAACCCTGTTCTGCTCCCTGCTGACGTGCTGCATCGTACGCCTCGCACTTACGCTTCAGCGACTTCCACGATGCAGGCAGGTTGTGCGGGAACAACGGCTTTCCCTTGGCATCCTTCACATCGAGCAACGCCGTGCACTGGGCGCCCAGACGCTCCCATACGTTAATACGGGTATTACCACCGATAGCGCTTTGCTTCTGGCGATCACGCAAGCGAAGAAGTGCTTCCATCACGTTTACCGACAGCGTATATTCGTTGATCTTAGCCTGCGGCAGGCGATTGTTTTCGCCATACACGTAAGTCTGAAAAAAGCTGTATGCGCTGTTGTTGTAACGGATTTCCTCTTCCAGGTCGCTCTTCTGGTCGCGGCTGGCAAGTTCGGCATACGGATCGCCGTATACTTCTATATACTTTTTCTTCATATCGGGGCGCATGGTATCGAATTCTACTAAGGCAGAATGTCCCGGCGTGCTGCGACGGGCGATGATAATCTGGTTTTGCTTTTTCATCCAATCAAAGTTAGATTTAGACATAAACCCTGATTCGCAGCCAACCTTGTACTTTTCGTCGTAACGAATGATTTTACAGGCTGATACGCAAACCTTATCGTTGTATATTACTGCCATTGTTATTAATGATTATTGTTAGTGCAGCTTCGGGATTCGAACCCGAAACGCGGCCTCCTGCTCTTTTTACCTTATATCCTACGATCACCAAAATTTATCACTATGTGGCTAATTACGTTATCCTGAGAACGGCAGGTCCCGCTGCTGCGTATAGAGTTATTATTTCTTTCTGTCTAATTTCATTGCAACCGGAATCAATGCTAAAGACAGGAATGTGATACCGGCTGCATTCATCAATCCGTCTGTTAATGTGTTTGCCACTTCCAGGGCAAGTATTGCTATAAGTATGTGTTTCGTTTTCATAATCTTTTGGGTTTTAAAGTCCGCCCTATCTTCACAGACCGGACGGTTTTTGCTACATTTGTAGCGTACTAATCAATCATTTATATTTATGGATAAAAATAACTCGCTTTATTTGCTTGAACATGTTTCAGCAAATGCTCTAAGCAATAGCTTTGAAGCACTTAGCCTTGCAAAAGTTTTAAGAGAAGAACTCGCAACATTCATTTCGAAAAATTCATCTGAAAAAGAAGAAGACATTCTTAAAAGAATTGATAAATCTTATTTAGATGAATTTAAAAGACAACTTGAGAACGTTGAAGAGCCGTTAAGAGAATTTCTTGAACCTCTTTTGAAGAAGGTAAAAGAGACTGAAAAGTCTTAATTGCAATCTTCTCAACCTGCTTTTTCTGAGCCAGCGTCAGTCCTTGACGCTGGTTTCTTCTTTTCTTCCTCATACAGCTCTCCTCCTGTATCTTCTTGAATTCATACCAACACCAGGTACTACCACAATACAACTTCTTTCACGTGCTTTCTCTTCCTGGTGAGTGCCAAGGAATTTAGTTTCAGGATTAGCGTTAGAACCAGACTTTTCAGGATGAAAGAATCTTGCAACACCTTGTGGAAATTTTCTCTTTTTCATAATCAAAAAATTAATGGTTAATAATATGTTATTTAACAGTAAACTTAATCTTAGCCAGCACCTTATCAAGGTTCTGTATGCCATCTACAAACCGCTGAGTAGCGGTAAACTCTATTGTATATCCATCGTAGCTGAACGGCTTTCCGTAAGCTACTAAAGTGTTAGCCAGACGCTGGCAATACATATCTGTACTATAAGTTTTCATAGATCCTCCTTTTCTGAATCGTGTGTCGCTTCCTTCAAACTCTTAGCACCCTGAAGAACTCCGCCCATTTCCAGTGCTGCTTTACGGATCATGTTTGCAACATTGCTATGAGTGCGGAACTTCAATGCACTGATAATTGTCACGTGACTTACTTTTAATTTTGCGGCTAACTCACGGCGGTCTCCGCGTTTCATAAGGATTTCTGCCATAATCTTTTATATTTAAGTAGTTAATATCAACGTTTTAACTTGGGTATAATGATATATTTATTATCTTTGCGCCCATCTTTATTTTTGTAAACGCATTGCAAATATGAGGATAATTTTCACAATAAACAAGTAAATCGTGATAAAATTCACAATTAAATTTTGATTATGATTGAAAGATTAGAAGAATTTATTAGGAATCAAGGTATTAGCGTTAGGTCTTTTGAACAAACTATATCAGCCAGTGATGGTATGATAAGAAGAGCTATTAATAATAAGACAGATATTCAGAGTAAATGGCTATCTAAAATTGCGGATAATTATCCTCAGTTAAACCTTAATTGGTTAATTACAGGAAAAGGAAGTATGATTTTATCAGCACAAAATAAAGACACAAAAGAATTGCCTGTAGCTCATCATACAGATTCAAAAGAAGGTATACCACTTATCCCTATTAATGCTATGGCTGGAGCTTTTACCGAAGATCAACAGATCATGGAATACGAATGCGAAAGATTTATCATACCTACTTTTAAAGGAGCCGATTTCCTGATAGGAGTAAAAGGTAGTAGTATGTACCCGCGATTTAACTCTGGAGATATTGTCGCCTGCAAACGTCTAAACCTTCAGGACCTCTTCTTTCAGTGGAATAAAGTTTATGTGCTGGACACTGACCAGGGACCGCTTATCAAGCGGATTAAGCCGGGAACAGACAAAAATCACGTCACAATCGTATCGGATAATAAAGAGTACGAACCTTTTGAACTGGCAATAGATCACATATACCATGTGGCTCTTGTCATCGGAGTAATAAGAGTAGAATAAATAGAAGTATTAATATCTCTCTATGGACATAAAGGATATATATAAAACGATTTTATATGGTAATAAATGGGTAGAACTCTATAAAATAGATAGTATACTGAATTTATTTTATAATAAAAAGACATTACCTAAAGATGTTATGTATGCAAGTAATTCGCCTGAAGGATGGTCTAAGGTTGTTGATTTTTTAATTACTGAAAAATTAATAGAGCCACATTCTGATATATTGGAGATAACTGAGAAAGGAGTTCTTAAATATAAATCAGGTGGATATATGGGAGAACACAAAAGAAAAAGATTAGAGCGTATTGGAATTATACTCGGCATTATTGCCAGTATTTGTACAGTTATTGGCATCTTGCTGTAATTTGTTTAAATAACGTTCAAACAGCATAAGTTCCTCTTTTTCTTTAAGCATTTTCTCTCTTTTTTGAGTTATCAGCTTATTAATATATTGAATCAATTTCTTTATCATTATCAAATCATTTTGTGCAAATATAACTAATAAAGCACACATTTCCAGCATAAAAGTGCAATAAATTACTAATTATCAACGAGTTAATTTATAAATACAATATTATATCAGTAGAATAAAGGGTATAACTCAACGCTATATATCCTCATTTTAACGGTATTTTAACCATTATCCCCCAAAACTCAACGTCTAAAATATCGCAAAAACTATGCGTGTACTATGCGTGTTTGGAACATTTTGTTTTGCTTTTACTATGCGTGTTCTATGCGTGTTAGTATGTGTGTCCGTGTTTTTAACGGAATTTTAACAAATAAAGACACCAAAAAAGCCGCTTTCTGGTTTGTCCTGAAAGCGGCTTCAATATTTGTTTAAAAGAGGCTATTTAAGCACCGATCGCGTGATAATAGCCCTCTTTGTTACCATCCTGCTTGGTTCTGTAGCCAGCACCTTGTAAAGATAGCTTTTCTTTATTCCTAAAGTATTCTCATCCAGTTCTTTATATACTTTTTCAATTGAGCTGAAGTAATGATCTTGTTTCTCGAAGATCAGGTGAACGTGTATTACTTTTGTCATGGCTTTTGGTATTGATTTTCGCTGCAAATGTACAAAATAAGCATTATATTGGATAATTCGATTAAATAAAATCTAAAATAGGAGTATCGTTTACCGCTCAGGACAAAAGAATCGTTTTTTAAGGCTTATTTTAGCCGTTTTTCTTCACAGTTGATATATTTACAATCTGGACAAAATAAATGCAGCACACGTCAAAAAAACGTTGCTGCTCGCGTTCTTTTTGTATGCTGCATTGTTCGGTGTGCGTTCGAGTTTTGCACATTATGTTTTTTCGCTTGCTGTTGTTTCCTTTGTCGTAACTTGCTGACTGATAACTAACAACGGGTTAAAGGTCGTTTTCTCTCATTCACATTTTGTTTTATCCCCCGTAGTTTTTTATTGCAACAAATACCGAAAGGAGAAATCATTTCAAAAAAATCACCTTTTCCAATAACATTTTGTCACACTTATAGCATAAAAAGAAAAAAAATCTATAATTTTGCCAGCAAAGAATAAAAACAATACCAAAAGACGTTATTATAAGTTGCTAATTGAAACTCAAAAATTAATTAACATATGTCTGAAAGCAGATGTATTAAAAGGGACAAAGATAGAGAGAGACCTCGCAGCAAGTTAATAATTATACCGACTTATCAGGTTCAGAACAATATTCACTGGTTTTCGAGATTCCGCATGCCGAAAGCCAATATTATCATGGAGAGATCCTTTCTTCTATTCCCTCTAGTTTCTGAGTTATTACACCATAAGTAAAAAGAAATTATAAAAGATTTTTTGCGTTCTTTATAGAGACAGCAAATGACCTATATACAATTCTAAATATTTATACTCATAATAATTAAAAACGAGAGATTTATGAAAAAAAAATTGTTTTTAATCTGTACTTGCCTCTTCGCTTGTATCAGCATAGCGATGGCACAGGTATCGACGGTGACAGGTGTTGTCATCTCAGAAGAAGACAATCTCCCAATTGTAGGAGCTTCGGTTCTCATTAAAGGAACCAACACAGGAACAGTGACTGACATTGATGGAAAATTTACGTTAGGCAATGTTCCGGCAAATGCCAAAAAAGTGGTTATCTCGTTCATCGGTATGCAGACCCGAGAACTGGACATCAAGCCGGTACTGAACGTAACACTGCAATCAGACACAGAGGTGCTGGATGAAGTTGTGGTAACCGGTTACGGCGTAACCAAGAAAAGTACATTCACCGGAGCTGCCAACGTGGCAAGTCCTACTACCCTCGAATCACATACGGATGCCAACTTTATGAAAGCACTGGAAGGAAGCATGCCGGGTGTACAGATGAACAACTCAACCAGCATGCCGGGTGCTGAAGCAAACGTCTACATCCGAGGTGAAAGTTCTGTAAACTCGGGTACACAGCCTCTTTACATCATCGATGGCATGCCGATGAATTCAGATACAGATGCAGAATCAGCCAGTTTGAATCGTGCATTCAACCCGCTGGCAAATATCAATACAGCCGATATAGAAAGTATCACTGTTTTGAAGGATGCCAACGCCACGGCTATCTACGGTTCGCGTGCAGCCAACGGTGTGATCGTCATTACAACTAAAAAGGGACAGGAAGGTGCCATGCACATCGACTTGGACATCAAGCAGGGATTCACAACCATTGCCCCCAACAACTTCTCTTTCTGCAACGCACAGCAGACTGCCGACTTGTATGCACAAGGTCTGGTAAACAGCAATCCGGAGAAGTATACTTACGAATCGGCTATGGCCAAGATCAAATCGGATTATAACTGGGACGGCATCCAGAGCTACGACTGGATTGACGCCATCACACGTACCGGATATTATCAGGACTACAACCTCAGCTTCAGCGGTGGAAACGGCAAGACACGCTACTATGCCAGTGTAGGTTACCTGAATCAGGAAGGTGTGGCCATCAACAGCGGTATGAAACGATACTCTGCCCGCCTCAACCTCGAGACATCATACAAATGGTTCAGCTTCGGATTCAACACCTCGTTCGCGCTGGCCGACATGGATGCTTTCTCACAGTCAACCGGAGGTTCTTACTCGAACCCGTTTGTAGGTGGTACATTGAAAGCCACTCCGCTCGATCCGTTCTACAACGCAGACGGTAGCTATAACACGGGGATCATGTATAACCCGCTTGCCGTATACGACGAGGATGAAGGAGATATCTATAATACCAAAACAACTACCATTAACCTGAATCCGTATTTTGCTATCAATTTTGGACAAGGCTTTATCCTGAAAACCTCATTAGGTCTTAACTCGTACGGTACACGCCAGTACGATTTCTGGAGCTGGTACAACAATCAGGGAGCCAGCGACAACGGACGTGGTACACAGTACAATTCAAATACCACTACCATTACATGGACCAACACTCTGAACTGGATGCATACCTTCAACGAAAAGCATAACCTGAATATCATGCTCGGACAGGAAGCACAGTGGAAGAACTACTGGAACGAAAAATATGCCGGAATCAATTTCCCTTTGAGAGGATATAGAGAAATAAACATGGCCGGTTCTTCTTACGGTAATCCGTCGTACGTTACCCGTCAGGCACGTCTGGCTTCTCTTTTCGTAAATGCAAGTTACGACTATCAGGGCAAGTATTACGGACAGGTAAGTTTCCGTCGTGACGGTTCGTCCGTATTCGGTAGCAACAACCGCTGGGGTAACTTCTGGTCCGTAGGCGGCAAATGGCGTATTTCTGAAGAAGAATTCCTGAAAGACAATGACCTCTTGACCAACCTGGCACTGCGTGCAAGCTACGGAACGGTAGGTAATCAGGATATTGACTGGTATGCGGCCCGTGGTTTCTACAGCGCCGGATACAATTATGACAGCACACCGGGTATCGTTCCTGAATCACTGAACCTCCCCGACCTGGGATGGGAAACCAGCAAGAAGCTGAATATCGGACTGGATATCACTTTTGCCAGAAAATGGAACCTCACTGTAGATTTCTACAACGAAGCTACTTCCAACATGCTGTTTGAACTGCCTATCTCTCAGGTTACCGGCTTGAGCGAGGTTTACCAGAACATCGGTTCCATGAGAAACAGAGGCGTTGAAATCGGTCTGAACGGTACCATCCTGCAAACCAAGGGATGGACATGGACTGCATACGCTAATGTTACATTCAACCAAAACAGAATCACTGAGCTTTCTGGTGGAAAACCGATCGAAGATACTTATACCATCAAACAGGAAGGCTATCCTTTAAGACAATTCTATATGGTAGAATATGCAGGTGTAGA
>ERZ857969.1061-NODE-1061-length-40728-cov-4.216089_pt1 | contig 40728 bp, 46 predicted proteins | sample MGYA00519864_ERZ857969 | MGnify/ENA primary metagenome ERZ857969 (study PRJEB31778, sample SAMEA3449382) | human gut metagenome | biome: human gut; feature: human-associated habitat; material: faeces | place: United Kingdom | collected 2010/2012 ...
CAAACTGCTTATCGTCCTGCGAGGGTATGTCGTCACCCAGCCCCATACGCAGTATGGCAAAATCTATTTGCGGTTTCACCCTTTCCCAATTTACATTTCCCTGATAGTGTGATACGTCGATTCCTTTTGTTGACATTTTGTTACCTCCGTCATATTTTGTTTTTAATATCGCGTATGTCGTGCTCCGCCTCGGTCATTCTGCCCTCAAGCTTATATGTGCGCTCCATTACGCTGTTGTGCTTTTCAACCTTTTTTTCAAGCTGTGAAAGGCGATATGTAGTAAGGCGGTTTGCCGCCATTATGCCCCCGAACGTGCCTATAAGCGTTCCGGTGAGAGATACAAGCGAAACTATTACTGTACTGTTCATTATTTCGCCTCGCTTTCATTCGGCGTTGTTTCGTTTTCTGTCGGGTATTGCGCTTCAATGGCAGTCTGTATCTCGGCAAGGTCATCCTCGGTAAGTACGCCCTTTTCGTTCCACCCTGCGGCATTTAGGATTATCTGATAATCCGACATTTTTCCGACCGCTCTTAAAAAGCCTGTTTTAACAAAATTCCTTAAACTGAACATATTATGTATTTCCTCCCATAGATAATATTGCTTGCTGTAATTCGGCAAAAGCCTTGTTTATGTCTCTGTTATATTCCGCTTCGATTATTACTCCCTTGGTATCGGTTATAAGTGTTGTGGTTGGGTAAAGACTTTTTACGCCCGACACTGTACCGTCGGCGGCGGGGGTGTATTCGGCTGCGGTGTACGGTTCGTAAGCGGTTGCAGTTGAGCCGAGTTCCAACTGGGGTTTAAATACGAGATTTTCTACTGTAGTATCTTTTGCAATATTGATAACCATTGAAACTGTTTTATTGTCTTCGGCATTTATAGATATACCATTGCCGATATCAGCTTTATAAAATGCATAATCAGCAGTGCTAAGATATAACGAGTATGTTGTTCCAGCACCACCCTTGGGACACCCGCTAAAAAAGTATTGTCCTTTTTTAAGAGAAAAAGTCTGTTGTAATTTAAAATATGCTTGTGCAGTTGCTGTACCACTTACTGTAACACTACCGTCTGCATTAAGCGTAAAAGTAATTCCGTTGAGTGTTTTAGTAGTATCAGAATATGGATAAGGTATTAAATTCTTCCTACACCTTGTTACAGTAACAGTTGATAAATCTGAAATGTAAGGAGTGTATGCAGTAGCGGTTGAGCCGAGTTCCAACTGGGGCTTTAAAGTGCCGCTTACAGTTCGGTTTGCCGGAATAACAAGATAACAATTTGTATTGTTTATGTTTTTTGTCGGAGTAAATGTTGTGGAAGTGTCTGTTAATAACGATATATAAGCAGACTGCCCTTGCGTTGAATCGTAAATAAAGATTGTAGCGCTGCCTCCGAAAGAATAATTTCCGCTTGCAGATAAAGTATAAGTTACCCCTTGTTTTAAGTTCATAGCTTTGTAAACAAAATAAAATGTTGCTTGAGCGGTCGAAGTTCCGCTAAAACTTATACTACCGTCTGCATTAACCGTAAAAGTAATTCCGTTTTGCGTTTTAGTAGTATCATAATAAGGATAAGGTATTAAATTCTTCCCCCTCACCTTAACTCCGAGCGTGTGCTCGTTCGGGGAGACATCGGAAAGTCTGACAGCTTGACCTGTTGCGTTACCTTTTAAAGCATTGGCGCAGGCGATATTCATTTGCAGGGTATTTACATCCCCCGGGTCGCCTTTATCTCCCTTCTCGCCTTTATCCCCTTTAGCACCTTTAAGCGCCGCGAGCTGTTCGGCAGTGAAATCCTCGTAGGTGAAAGCGTCGCCTTTATCGCCCTTGTCACCCTTGGCTCCTGTCGCACCTGTGGCGCCGGTGGCTCCGGTTTCGCCTTTATCACCTTTGTTGCCCTTTGGACCTTTTTTAAACGGTAACAATTTCCACGGCGTAACCCCGTCACCAACTTTAAGCCAGTTTTCGTCTGTACTGTCGGCTATTATGCCGAATTCGCCGTCGCACAGTATAGGGTTGTTTTTATTCCAGTTTTCGGCAGCATCTCTCCGTGCTTGAAAATGGAAACCTTCAAGATATATTTTTGACATTTATCGTTCCTCCTTACGCCGTTCTGCGCCACACATATGCACCGTAATACGGCGGCATGTTGTTGTGAGGTTGACCGCCGCCGAATTTATAGCCGTATCCGTATTGGTCGTCGCCAGCCTTACCTTCTGCGCCTACTATTGGTTTTGTTACCGACCCAAAATTTGTGCCGTATGCGTGACCGGTTACGCCATTTGCTTTGTGGCTACCAACAACCGCAGTCGCAATCCTACCGTCAATAGCTGGTAATTCAGCCTCTGTCAATGTGTGCGTTTTCTCTCCGCCTGTAACGCCTGCTGTTTCGCCGTCGTCAATGCCCCATATAAACGCACCTTTTATTCGTTCCCATGTGCCGCCGTAAAGCGTTGCCGGATCTACGTTCTCGGTGCTTGCAAAAAAACTGCCTACCGGGTGGTCTCTTTCGTTTTTCTCGGCAATAGCGGCGGCGACTGCCGAAGAGATAAGAGTGCTTAACTCCTTGAACTTCAAAGCCACCGCTTTATTCTCAATCGGGTTTTCGCTGGTTTCCGATAATTCACTGTCAACCACAAGTTCAACCTTTGCGTGCCCGGATGAATTACCTCCGTCAAAAAAGAACTCGCTGCCGCTTTCGAGTGCCTGCTGTGCCACTTCGGTTTTGCCCTGCGCTGTTTTTGCCGCCGAAGCCGAAGCCGCAGCGCTTTCCGCCGAATTCTTCGCGACCTCCGCAAGTGTCGAAAAGCTTTCCCGTTCTTCACCGTTGTCACTCCCTGCGGGCGGAATGTTCTCAAACCGCAGCTTTGCTGGGTATGAAAGCAATTCAAGCTCGGTTTTATCGTCGCTGTTGTATACCGAAATAATCAGGTATACCGCCGCTTTGCCGCCGTGCCGTGTGAGATTTTCGCCGATGTCAAAGCTCACTGTCGGGCTTTCAAGCGCCTTTGTGTCGCTTCGCACCGTGCCGCCTACACTGTCGTAGCAATCAAAGCGGTACACAAGGCTGTTTCCGCCTTTTTCGGTCAACAGCTTTGCATACAGCTTGTCATCGATATTGAAAACAAGCTGCGTTGCGCCGTGCTCGCTCTGTATACCTGCCCGCTGCTCGGTTGCTGGTGTTATTCCGTCCTCCTTTACCGTAAATTCAAATTTTCTGACCGCCATCATATGGACCTCCTTTTAATAATTGTTCTCAAGCAAATATCGCCTTATCTGCCGCCGCGTTTTTTCGTCAATATCCATATTGTTAAGTGCTTCCTTTTTCTCTGTTTTTGAAACGCCGCCTGATCCGTCTGTATCGGCGTACTTCGCCGAAGCAGATAATTTATACAGCAGATATTTGTGTAAATCAATTCCGATAGACTGCAAATAGGCATATTGTGCTATCTCGAAGCCGTCCTTTATTTGCTTTTCGGTTTTCCCGCTTTTAAGCATTTCGGCTCTAAGCGCCTTATATCCGGCTTTGTCGGTACAAAAAAGCTTGTAAAGCCGCTCATACTCGGTAGGCTTATGCTCTTGCGCATTAACCATTTTTTCTTTAGCAAGCGCGGTTGTTATATCTTTTCCGAGCTTTTCTTTATCATCTGCCGAAAGAGATTTATATGTACCGCTTTTTTTGAGTTCTTTTAAATAGCCGTCAGCCTGCTTTTTAACAGATTTATCATCCTTGAATTGTTTAAGAACCCCGGTGCGTATATCCGAATCCTCAGTGCCGTCCTTTGTCAGCCTGTTATAGCTTTTTTGGTATGTTTTTTCATCGCCCCTTTCAAGCGCTTTTGCCATACGGTTATATTCGCCCGATTTTGAATAATCAAACCCGTCTATATGCCACGGCTTTAAAATGTTGTTTTCGCTTATTCCCTCAAGCATACTCACCTTAATGCCGTCCGCAGTGGTTTCCTCGCCAAAATGAAACACCGGCTTTTTCTTTCCGTTTTCGTCCGTTATATCATCGAAAGCGAAGTTCCAAAGCGTTCTCGCTATTGCCTCGGCGTCACGTAAAACATTTTTAAGCGGCACACCGAAAATATTCGCTGTCGCCTCGGCTAACTTCCTTATTTTTTCCATCGGCGTTTTGCTTTCGCTGCCCGTGGCCTTTATAGCCTCAATAAGGTCGGCAAACACAGCTGTGTCCTGCCGCTCTATATCGTAGCCGTCATATAATGATTTAAGGTCGCGCAAATAAGGAATTTTTGCAAAAAGGCTAAGCTCGCCGAGCGAATTTGAAACAAGGTCGCCGAGATATTTTTCAATATAGCTTTTATCCTCGTCATCATCCCTCGCGGCGGTTACAAGCGATTTCAGCGCCGAGTTCACTATGTTTGTAACCAGCAGCGACATGACCATGCGGGCAAGCCTTTTGCCGCTCCCCTTTTTACCCTCTTTAAAATCAACATACGAATTTACAAGCATATTAACCGCAAGCGTAGGCTCTGCCGCAAAAGAGGTTATTGCGCCCAATAAACTCTTGCTGCGCATATTCTGGCTCTTAACTAAAACAGAATCGTATACCTGTGTTTCGTTTACAAGCTGTGTAAACCGTTCCCCGGCTTTGGTTAAAAATTCATCACTTCCCATCTTTAAATCGGTTGTGTCGGCTATTTCCGCCTTGACCGCACTCCAAAGGAAAGACCAAGCCACTTCATCCGCTTTGCCCGCGGCCGCCCCAAGCTTGTCGTCGAGCTTTTCCCGAAATGTACTTTCATTTGATAGCCATGAGGTATTTTTAACACCCATACCCGTATCAAACCGACCCATTTCCTTAATTACCGCAACTCCGGCATATTGCTTGCACTCCTCATAATTATTCTTTGAGTAATACTTAGAGGCTCTAAGGTAATACTTACCGTCAATATCCCTTAAACCCCTGAATATTGCCGAAACCTGCTGAACAACAACCGAAAGATTGCCGAGCACGGCACTTTTCTTGAATTTTGAGTGTAAACTGTTTAAAACACTGTCGCGCTGATCTCCGCGTATTCCGGTATTGAGGTCGGTTATGAAATTCTGCATATACTTAACTGCCTGATTGCCGAATTTATTCGTTATTTCGGATTTAACCGAGGTTATCGCCTGACCGTCCGCGCCCTTAACCTGATAATTGAACATCTTGTTTAAGGTATCAAGCGGAACGGTTACCGCGTTGTAATTGCACATACTTTCTATATGCTGCAATGCTACATCCGTAAACGAGCTTAGCATAAGCGGATTGCTCGCATTTTTCTGCAAAGACTTTGTAAAGCTCGCGCTTTTAAGTATGGTGTTATCCGCTCTCGCGGGGTCTTTTGCAAGAAATACGTCCGATGAAACATAAGGAAAATAATTCGTTTCAAGAAACTGCCTGTAACCGTACAGCTTCATAGTAACCTCGTTACCCCATGCGGCGCACTGTGTAGAAAGATAATCCACCATATCTTTCATATAGCCCTTTTGCTGCTCGGTAAGCAGGCTTTCAACCACCTTTACGTCCTCAAAGGTTATTTGAACCGCACGCGCCCTGAGAGAATCAAGTATTTCGTTGATCTCATCATTTTGTTTTTTTAATGTCTCTGCCGCGTCCTTGCCTTTTATTTTGTCAACCTTTTCGTTTCTCTTTAGCGCAGTTTTTAAAGCCTCAGTGTCTATCACAACACCGCCCAGGCATAAATGTTTTGAGGTCTGCCCGTTGTTACTCTGCTCGCGCTGCGCCGTCGCTAAAAGCTGCATAGCCTGATTTACCGAAAGTGTGAGATTTCTTCCTGATTCCGTGCGGAACTCAATCGTTTTGTTTTTCCACTTATCATATTCATAAGCTTCCATTTTCCCGGTAACAAACTCTTTTGAAGCCTGCATATTCCGCGCCCAGCGCCCCTGACCCTCTACAAGCATATTGTAGATTTTTTCAAAGGTCGGTCCCATACGCTTCATAAAGTATGCGGGCGTCATATTGCCCTCATACAAAAAGCCACGCCACTTTTCTAAATCCTTGTTATTCCACGCTTTACCAAAAAATACGGTCTTTATTTTACTTAAATCCTCAACCGCTGCGTTTCCGATTTCGGTATATGTAACCTTTTTGTTTTCCAAAAATACCTCTGCTTCGTGGTCTAACTGGTAGTTAAATGCGTCGGTCAGATTTTTTACAATAAAAAGCTCATCTGTATCAAGCTCGGTGAGCTTTTTGCCGTCAACAGTTTCAAGCAGCGCCTGCAACCATTCGTCAACCATAGGGTCATACTGCGGAGCGTCTGCGTTTTCAGCCTTACCTTTCAACTCATTGTAATATGCGCGTATATCCGCCAGTTCTTTATGTGTAAAAGTGGCTTGATCGTTATCTACAAAAATCTTGCAGAACTCCGTAGCTGCTTTTCGGTACGCCTCGGGAATATGCTTTGAGTGCGCATTGGCTCTCAGCGCGTGGTCTATTTTCCTTACCGTGCGGCGGATATTATTGATATTGCTTTGTCGGTCTTTCTTTTCTGCCTGAGCCTCCCGCTCCGCCTCAACAGCCTTTGCCCGTTCTTCTTCGAGCTTATTTTTATTTTGCAGAATATTCCCCGTTTCCTTATCCCACTTTTTTATGTATTGCATAGCGAGGTGCTTTGAATGGGTATCGGTCGCAACCAAATATTCATCACGCGAAATTTCGCCCTTATCGTATAAATCAAGCAGCTCGTCCACCGGCAGCGCGGCTATCGAATGTTCTTCGGTATCATTTTGCGTGTTTTCGGATATATTAGTATTGACAGACTGTTCATTTTGTGGTACAGTAATGTCATAAGAGTTACCTCTCGACATTGATTCGGAGTTATAACCCAACAAAAGGTTGGAATATCGTCCGAAATCAGAGGTAACTCTTTTTATATTTGACATACCGTAAAACGTCGCCTTATCATCTGACACACCTATATCGATTATTCCTTCAAACACTTGTCCGTCAACAATAAATGTTGTTTTGTAATAATCAAAACCGTTTTTAGCAAAACCGTGGGCCTTGTTGTCCTCTGAACTTCCTGTATATTCCGCAATTTTAAGAAGATTTTCAAGCTCTGTTGCCGCTTTCATTTTTGCGCTATAGGTTTTTGTATCTGTCGGCTTTCCGCTGTAAACATATTTTCCTATGCCTGTTTTGTTTACTTCTGCGGCATTGTATTCAGAGAGTTGTAGAACAACATTTGCAAAATGCTTGTTTAAATAATCCGTTGCAATTTTACTATATTCACTTTTTTGGGCCCCGACAAACAAGCCTTGGTCAGTATCAATTACAACAACATTGTTTCCGTCATTATCTTTGGCTATGCTGAACTTCTCCGTCTGATTGTCGGAGGTTTTTTTATCCTTTGACCTCATAACCTTTTCAAGCCTGCTGTTAAGATATTCAAGGTCGTTTACAAGGCTGCCGAATTTCTTATTGCCCTTAAAGCGGTTTATCATATCGCGTATAAAATCGCGTATACGCTGAATAATGCCGGGGTTACTTGTTTTGATGCGTTCAAGCTCGGCAATCGTCATATCAAGCCTGTCTCCCGTGCCTAAAAGATTTTCACCCACAAAGTCCGCCAGCACCTCCGCCTCGGCGTTTTGCATTGTAAAGCGGTCGCGCATTATCTTTGATAGCTCGTCGGAATTTCTGTAAGCCTCAAACTCCGCTTGCGTCAGCCGCTTTATAATTTCCTCTCTGCTGCCCTTGCTGTCAAAGCCGCTCTTTTCGAGCCGCTCCCGCGCCCACTGTTCAAAAAGCGAGCTGTTTTTAAACACATAGTCCTTAAAACCGTCATATCCCTTTTTTGTCTCAAGCGAGTGTGTAAATTCGTGCTTAAACACAAAGTTATACATTTCCGAGGTTTTAAGGTTCGGGTTGAGCACTATTCTGCGCTCGCTCGGTATGTATTTCCCGCGCGATACCTTTTCATTCCACGAAACATTTAAGCCTACCGTGTTTGATACTCTTTCAATATGTCGGTGTTGGCTGGTTTTTGCCGGCTTCCCGCTAAGTTTCGCATTGACCATATCATAAAAATCGTACTTTTCCGCAATATCCTTTGTCTCGGGTTCGTGTAAAACTTCGCTGTGGTCCTCCGCTTTTGCAGTTGACTGCAAATCGGTATTTTCCGCGGTGTCCGTTATACCGCCGCTTGCCATGTACTCCGCCGATTCTTCATCTATACCAAGCTGCATAAGTTTTGTTACAAAACACGCCGAGGCAATATCTTGTATGCTCTTAGAATCGGTGCCGTCCATTATTTTATTGAAGTTTTCGGAAGCCTCGTTTATATTCTCCGGCAAAAGAATATCCGTGCTTATGCTCCTGCAAGCATAGCTGTAAAGCTTTCCTATCGTCTCGGTAGATATGCTTTTGCTGTTCAGCGAATTTATTCCGAGCGCCCGTGTCTCCGTATCAAGAGATTTCGCGGCAAACTCGGCAAGCTCGTCAGCCTTTATGCCGCTTTTTCCCACCGTTTCGCCGATTGCGCGCCACTCGCTGCTCACGGCGGCGTTTGATATAGCGGATATTGTCATTTGTCCCGCGCCCAAAACCGCACCGACCGCCGCTCCCATAGCTCCCTCCTGCAGCATTCTTGAGGGATTAAAAGCTGCGTTTTCGTCGGTATTGGAATATATCGCTTTGTTTCTGTCAAAAAACAGCCCGGTGTTAAGCTGGGTTATAACGCCCTGAATAACCTCCTCTTTTCCTTCGTCAAGAGCCGATTTAACCCATTCCATAACAGCACTTTTATTGCCCACGGCGTTTTTAAGAGCTTCGGGCAGGCTTTGTATGCCGGCGTTTCCTGTGCCGCCGCCCACTTCTACGGCGGCGTTTAAGCTTGAATTAAGCACTGCGTAAAGCGAGGCTACTGCATCGTTTGCTCCGTTCGATTTGGCGTCTTCAAAATCCAAGCCGTATGTCTGAACAAAAGAACTCCAGTAAAAAGGGTTTTTCGCCATACTTTTAATTGAGGTCTGCAAAGCTGCCCTTATGCCTGTTGCGGCTTTTCCTAATTGCGGTGCAACGCTCGCGCCGCCCGTAAGAATTGCTATTACGCTGCTTGCCGCAGCGTCCGGCAACGCCGCCGAAACGCCCTCGCCGAGGCTTCCACTTATATTGTATTTGTCGCCGGCGCCCTTTGCGAGCCTTTCCTGCTCCCTGTGGCTTTGTTCGTAAAGATTTCTGTAATAATCGTTGGTCTGACTGAAAACATTGTTTTTAAAACCGAGAGCGCGTGCCACATTTCCGAGCGTGGCATCCATTGTCTTCGCCTGCAGCGAAAGGAACTGTTTAAATCCGGTATCCGTCAAGCCCTTTACGTTGGCTTTTACAATACTGCCTTTGCCGTATAAGCCTTCCCTTATGGTTTTTATTTCTTCGTCCAAATTTCTTTTGACCGTATCCGATTTCGTTTCTTTCTGCCGCTTTTTAAGCAGCTCTATAGCTTCCTCGGCACTACCTACGCCGTATTTTTTTGATACCTCGTAATCGGTATATGCGGCTTTTCTGTTCTCGTAGGCGTTTTTCAGCGCTTTGTATTGATTTTTATATTCTTCGGTTTTATTAAAGCTGCCGTTATTAGAAAACCAGTCCGAGCCTATAAAATCTAAAACGTTTGTTACCGCATTGCCCTTTGTTCTTTCGTAGACTTCTTTTTCGCTGTCAAGGCGCTTTTTCAGTTCCTCGAGAGACAGCCCCTCAAAGGCGTCACCGGCAGTGGCTTTTTTGGCGTATTCCTCGGCTTCCTTTTTAGTCCCTATAACGCCGCCCTGCGGGTTTATGTGCGGTATGGGATTACCGCTCACATAAGCGTTAAATTGCTTTGATTTTGCAATTGCTTTACTGTTCGCAATGCCGCTCTTTAATTCTGTAGAAACGTTTTCGGCAATACTCGAGAGGGCTTTTTTAGCGTGGCTTTCCGCGTCCGCTGTTGCCCATTTCTTTTTTATTTCATCCGAAAATTGAAAATTCTCTGTCGGTCTGAAAATCGCTCTTTTTTCGGTATTAGGTGTAAAATTTTCTGTCAGCTTGAATTTTTCAGCCATATTGTCACCTCGTTTACTGCGCATTTTTCTTTCTTAACGCAATTAAGTCTTTTATATTACTTTCACCGTCGCCGTTTATATCTACCATTCGATATTCGTTTATACTTCCGTCCCATATCCACAAAGAAGCGTCGGCAGCCTCAAATATATTTTGCATATTTCCGTTTATTGTGTCTTTGCCGACGGAACGCAACAGTTTTCCGTGACCGCGCACGCCTCGCGGCTGATAACCGTTATCAAAAGCGCCGAATTCTTCTATCAATTCGGAATTATCACTTCCCGTGTAAGGATTTACAGACGAGGAAACTGTGGTTTTCTTCCCCGAATTGTTATCAATATACGTTGTGGTCTTGTTGGTTTTATCGTAAATAACCGATACATTATTATCTTTTAATGAGCCGGTAAAGTTACGGCGCAGCGTTCCGCCGTTTGTCTGAATAATATAATTGGCTTTCTGTTGCTCGGCTATTTGTTCTTTTTGAGCCTTTATATTCGCCTCAACCCGCTTTGTCTGCTCCTCCAATTCCTTCGCATATGTGCTCTGCGCGGCGGAGTTCCAGCTGCTTTCATATGAGCTGCGTATCTTCTCGGCAGCGGCAAGCTTGTTCGCGTCAATCCGGCTTACGGCGTCGGCGAGCGAGGCGGTAAGGGTGTCTACCGCCTTTTGCCTGTTCACATCTATTTTATTCTTGCCGTTCGCATAAGAAAGCTGCACCGCCGTCTGCTGCGTTCTGTTAAGCCCCGAATCGGTAAGACCTAAACCCGCCATATCCTCGGCAATCTCCCGCTCGTTTATGAGCTTCTGCACGGCGTTTTCGCGGTACATATCCTCGTAGGAGTTATTCGTGTCCTGTATCTGCCGGTTGTACGTATTCTGCGTTTGCTGCCGCTGGGTATCGTACACTTTATCCGAGGCAGCTACATCAGCCTTCTGCCGTGCCGTTCCCTGTTTTTTGTAAATATCGTAAAGCTCTGTAAGTCTGCTCATTATCTCGCGCCCCCTAAAAGTCTGTAATTAAGCGATATTGCGTCAACAGACATAATACCGTTACATTCAAGCCTTACACCGAACCGCGTTACCGTGTGAGCCGATGGTCTTAACTGCCTGTTGTGAACAAATTCGGGCGAATATTCATCTTCCGCGCTTTCTGAAAGCGTTACCTCCTCGTCACCGCAGCTTCCGCTCTCGCTTACAAAGCTTACCGTCACAGGCTCACCGCCGTTGTTTCCGAAAGCTATGTTTACCAGCGGAACATTCTTTGTGTATGCGGGCGCGCCGAAGTCGAATATTTTCGTTTGCAGCGCTGAAACAATCGCGCTGCCGTCCCCGTCGGTTGCTCTGCCGTCTTCAAACCGATAAACCGGGTAATCATTTGTGTAATATTCGTTGCTTTTCTCTGTGAGCATTATAAGCTCCGTGCCGTCTGTAAAGACGCACACGGCGGTTTCGGGCAGTTCCCAATACCACCACGGTATACGTAGCTGCGCGTCCTCTGCCTTGCTGTACGAAGCAACATAGGTATAGCCGTAGCTTTCATACTCCATAACATAAACGTGCTTATCCGCAAAAAGAAAATATCTGCCGTCAATATCCGCCGACATAGCACGGTGTAAGCTTTCATTTTTCAGCCTGCGGCTTATCATATCCGATACTTTAAATATCGTCCGTTCGCTGTACTGATTTTCGTTGCAAAGCGTGTAAACATTTCCGTCTGTGCACGCCCATACAAGGCGGTTGCGGCAAAGCTCTATGCTGTCGGGGCAGTCGCAGCCTATGCCGGAATGTAACAGTATTATCGGGAAATAAACGCTTGAAGCGGTATAATCCACAACATTTTGATTTATAAGGTCCGAGGCAGTTATATTGCTGTTCCTTACATACTGCGTGAGGTAGGTCTCGCGCTCTTTAAAAATAACAAGCATATCCGATTGCCTGCCGAACGCCGTAACACTCTGCGAGTTATTCCCGACATAAGCATAGCAGTTTTCCGGGAAGTAAAGCGGATTATTAAGTCCCGACCATATAACAAGGCTCTTTTCCTTTTCGTCGGTATTGGCGCCCAAAAACACTCTTGAGCCGCCGCTTATGCCCGCTGCGTCGCCGCCGAACCACATCTGCCGCGTCATAGCAAAAACCTTTTTAAGGTTTTCCTTTGTATTGGAACAAGGCGCAGTTATAACCATATTATCTTCAACATATTCGGAGCTTGTTATTGTTGCCACTTCTCCGCTATCATCGGTCGTCTTTTTGAATTGTATCTGTCCGCCTGCATAAAACATATACAAACCGTCTCCCGGGGAAACGGTCTCTTTAGACCAGCCGCTATCGCTTACGGTGACTTGATGAACATATTTTTTACCGTATGTATTCGTTATCTCAACTTTGACTTTTTTGCCGATTATTTCGCTGTCGCCGGGCGTGGATCTCAATACCGCATACGTCATAATGTGGTTGTCCCCGCCCTTTTCGCCGCAATATGTCGAACCTATAATTTTGTAATATGAACCGAGGAAATTATACCCCTCGAAAAGTACGCCGCCGGATCTGAAAATGTCTTCCTCACGGACAGACGCAAAGCCGCCCGCCTTACAATGCGTAACAACAGTCGGTATATACATATCCTCGTCCGTAAGCTTCACCCAGCTGTCCCCGCCGTCTTCAAGCTTATATATTTCTCCTCCGTCCTTAAGTTCCGCAAAGCAGTAAAGCGTTTTCTTATTCTGTATCACAAAATGATTTTCAAATACTGTGCCGTATTCGGTGGAAATTGAGGGCAGCCGTTCAGAAACGGTGCTATAGCCTACTCCGTTCCGGCCGCTCCCCACCCAAAAGAACTGTATATGCGAATTAGAAGGATAAAGATTTCCGCCCGTTTCGATTAAATGATAATAATCGGTGCGCTGAGAAATAAGCGTGTACCGCTTGCCGCCCGCAACTCTTGTTGCATTTTCGGTCTTTGGGTATTCCGGAAAAACCTGCCCCGCGTTCGGTGATTGAAATTCGTCAAATTCAAGCGTTGCGTCCTGCACCGTTCCCGGGCGCGTTTTTAAAATAGAGTCCTTAAACCAAATGTTTTTGCAGTCGGTCAGCTGGTTATCATTCACTGCAGATATACCGTCACGTAAATTAAGCCCGCCTGAAAGCTCAGGTATGTTTATTGACCGTATCGGCTGTTTGTTTATACTCGGAAATTTCATTTCAATCATCACTCCGTATTTTCAGCATTAAAAACCCGCTCTGCACTTAACTGCAAAACGGCTTTTTGAGTATAATAAAAGCGCCCCCGAAGGAACGCTTGACAAATCGAATTGTTATTGTTATAATAAGGGTGGATAAGGCGGACCGATAGACGGTTAGCCCTCATTTAAGTAATCTAAAAAGGATTAGACCGCTTGCTTGGAGGCTGGGCGGTCTATTTCTTTTTTATTGTCAGTATGTAACCGGTTGCAAAGATAATAATTAAAATTATATATGCCGCCTGTTCCATTGGCAACGCCCCCTTTCGAGGGCAAGACTTAACCGCCTATCCGTTATTGGCTCACCTTATCGCATAGCCTATTATAACGGCCCCCGACAGATTTTGCAACATTTATCTGCCGGGGGCTTTTTTATTCCGGCACAGGTATACTGTCTTCTACGCTTTCACTCCGTGTAAGCGCCGCTCTTTTCTGATTATAAAGCATTATATAATATTGCTGTTGGTCTCCGTCATTCTCGCTCTGTGCTAAAAACGCCGCCGCGCCATAGGGCATAACATCATTCAGTACACGCTCAGGCAAATCTATTGCGTCCTCGGGCGACAGCACGGGTGAAAATTCAGTCCGTCCGAGGGCATAGAACAAATCTGCATACACGGTGTTGATTGCCGTAAGCGCTCTTTGTCTTAAATGCGTGTTCGGCGCTATGTTTCCGCTCCCGTCGGTATAACCGAGAAGATTTATTATCTTCTTTTCCATATCTGCCGCCGTCATATATCGCCGACCTCCTGTGTTTCAAATTCTACGCCTTGCCCGCCTGCCTGTCCGCGTATCTGTGCAAGGGTCGCCGCTCGCTGCTGCTCAGGCATATTCATAAGCGCGTTATATTGCTCGGGGTACTGCTGCTGCAGTGTTGTCAAAAGCTCTTCATCGGTTATCTCTCCGCTGTTTGCAGGCATCTGCTGCGCTGCCTTTATATCCTCACGCAGCCCCGTAACATCGGGTATCAATCCGCTCGGTATACGCTCTAAGAATTGGTCGAAGCTTATAAGCCCTGCCGAGAGCAAATTGTTAAGCGTTTCAACCTCCACCGCCTCGCTGTACATTGTGGCGGCGCCCACATCCACACGCGCCGTTATAAGCAGGCTGCGGTAGCGCTCGGCTTTGAACGGTATGTATTGTGTTCCGCTTCTATCTTCAAGCCGCAGCTGCCTGTCTCCGTAAAGGTTAAGCCAGAAATCCGCCCAAATCCGTGCGACATCCTCTATAAAGTCATAAAAGCGGTTCATATACATCTGCATAGGTGCCGTTGCCGCCTCGCGCATCTGTATTATTGCCGTTGCGTTGTCGGGTCGCAGATTACCGAGCGCCGCGTCATTCGCTCCCGAATCCGAAAGCGTGTTGCTGCACAAATCGTTTACCACGCTCTGATACTGCGGTATAGCCGTAGGCGGTTGGATGTATTTCACCGCGTTTGCTACATCGGCGCTTTCACCGTAAACTCTTATTATCTGCCCGGGGTCGTTTGTTACCGGGTCGGTCACAACATCGCCGTTTACAAGCATTATGGGCATACCGTTAGCCATAAGTCCCCAAACGGCAGCTGTAAGCGCGCGGTTTATTGCTATCTGATTAGGAATAAGATATGTTATCTCGCTTTCACCGTAAGCGCTTGACCTGCGCCGCTCCCAGCAGAATTTTGCCATAGGGTAACACTTAAGCTTTAAATTCCACGGCTTGCGGACATATGTTTTTTCGGTCGCTCGCACCGCCATAACGTGAAACGATTTATCGTCCTTATCCCATTCCTTATAGATTTTGGTATATACCGTAACCCTGCGGCTTTCCTCGGGTTCGTTATCTCCCATATCCCCCGAATTATATCCGTCTTCCTCTGCTTTATCCGATTTTATATCAGCGTCGGAAAGCCCGTTTTTGCGCGCTTCCCGCTTTACTTCCTCATAATCGCGGCGCTGCGCTATTATTATATACGGCTGACTTTGTATATCGTCGCTGTTCGGGTCGCCGAATACCACGTTTTCAACATCGAGCACCTCGCAGGCTATATCGCCCTTAATAGCTTTGGTGCGGCTGTTATCGGCGTACAGTCCCGTTTCAATGCTGTCGTCCCAATATGTGAAAAGTATGCCGGTGCCGGATATATATGCGTTCCTCAGCACCTGCTCCTTTTTGTTATCAAATTTAAGCCTTTCGGCTGTCACTCTGAAATAATCCGACATTGCCGCCGTTATTGCGGATATTTCGGGTGCTTCGGGTGCGCCGTTCGGAACATCCCCTCCCAGCATATCCCGCTTTACCGCCGTTATATCATCCTGCATATCTACCGTGTTCGGTATGCCGTCGGCTGAGTAATTAACGGTTATCGGCGCTGCCGCCACAACCGACATTTTGTATTCGCCTATTCGCTTTATTATGTTCCGCCTTACAAGCGGTCTTTCGTTTCCTGCCTTTGCTCCGTGCCACTGGTCGCCGATGTAAAAGCGCTCGTTGCGCTTCGTTTGGTCGAAAATGCCCTTATCGCCTATACTTGCCTTAAAATCGGTGCCTTTCTTGTATTCGTTTTTTATTTCTGCCGGAGCTGTTGTCGGTTTGACCGTCATTTTCATATCACCTCAAAATCGAGCCGGGGCATATTCTGCTCCGGCTCTTAATTTACACGTAATCAGCCGCCCTGCCCGGTAGGAGTAGTGCCTGCCGTAACAATGGTTTCAATGCTGTTAAGGTTTGATTTCTTAACAAGCACATCATAGTAAAGCCTGTAGTTAAAGGCATATGCGTCTGCATTTATATTCTGCTCGGGCGTGAATATACGCAGAGTTTCGGTCTTCTTAACAAGGCTTGCGCCCTTCTTCGGAATAACCAGCGCTCTTGTGTAGCCTGTGTTCGCTTTAGGTGCAAAACCGCCCGTAGCTGCCGCCGAGGATGTCGCCGCCGTGCCTGCTTTAAAGTCGTATTCTTCACGCATACGGTCATCCGTTACCGGAATAAGCGCAACGCCGTTAAAGAATTTGACGCGAGTGTTTATTCCGCCCTTCTCAAAGTCCGAAACAACTATATTGCGGCTGAACTCGGTTGAGTTCATAAGCTGCGAATAGAATGTGGGGTCACAGAAAGCAACCAGTTCCTCGTCATAGCCTATGCGGCTCTGCACGTTGTTAATAGCGGTCGCAAGCTGGCTTACAGCCTTTGCCGCGGTTTATGTGGTCTTATGGCTTTTGTCGCTTGCCACCTTTGCAAGCTTTGAAAGCACATATGCGTCCATCTCAGGCGCAACCTTTGTGCGGATATATTCCTTGAGTATCTGCCCGGCAAGGTTTGCAACGCCTGTTTCGTCCATATCCTCGCGGTCAATCTGCAGCTTTCTTCCTCTGTCCTTTGTAAGGGTGTAAGAGGTGTTACTGATTGTAGTGCCCGCAAGTGAAAATCCACCGTCACGGTCATAATCCGCAAGCCCTACGAACTCGATATCCGGTATTATTACCGTTTTAGCTCCTACAAACTTTGCCCTGAATACATTGTCCGCAAAAAAGCCGGTAACAGCCTTCTGAACAATAGCCTTATCCAGCTCGCCTGTATATCTTTTTGCGGTTTCCAAACTGTTTATTGCCATTATAATTTAACTCCTTTTTTATGAGCCGCTGAAACCGCGCAAAAAGGCTGAAACAACGCTGTCCTCGGTCTCTGCCGGCGGAGTTGCCGCCTGTCCCGTGCTCGCCTTTGCTGCTGCCTTTTCCGCCTGCTCTGCTGCGGCTGCTTTTTTATTTTCTTTGTGCGTATAACGCAAATAAGCGCTCAATAAATCGCGCCCTTCTGCCGCTTCCGCTTTTACTTCTTTCGGAAGTGCGGAAAAGTCGGCTATTTCGGGGAACTCGGCTTTTAATTCCGCAAATTCCTCGGCAAGTCTTTTTTCAAGACTTATCTGTTTTTCTTTTTCGGCGTTTTCCTCCGCCGATTTACGGTCGGATAATACTTTCTCGTATTTTTCCTTTTGCTCGTTGCGGTAAACCTTCATAAGCTCCTCAATAACCGGGTTATCCGCTCCCAAGGTTTCGGCAAGCTCCTTGCGGTGGTTATCTTCATCCCCCGCAAGCAGACCGTCCACAAGCTCAGGTATAGAACAGCCGCGCTGCGCTGCTATGTAATCAAGCTTGTTGTAAAGCGGTTTGACGGTGTCATTGTAGAAAATGCCCTGTTCGGCAAAGTCTACCGCTTCATCACGGCTTAATGACCGTGTTGCCTTATTGTATTTAACATCAAGGCTGAACTCGGGCTCTGCTGCGCCTTCGTTATCGCTCGGCTCGGCTTCTGATATGGCTGTCTCTGCCGCGCCCTCTTGTGTAGCGTCGGCGGTTGTCTCGGCATTTTCTGCCGTTTCTTCCGTTGCAGTAACGCTCTGCTCCTCCGTTGATATGGCTGTCTCGGGATTTACAATTTCATTTTCCATTTGTTAGGTCTCCTTTCCCTTGCGGGATGTTATATATCAATCACGGTCTGTCCGTGCCGATATCTGGTTGCTCGTCGCCATCATAGGTCAACATATTGCGCCATTCGGCGCGCGCTTTTTCTGCCATTCGCTGCTGCGCTTCGGTTATTTCGGGGCGCTCTCTCGCCCTCGGCTTATATTCAAGCTCCTTTGAAATAAATACACCGACTATGCACGATAAAACGCACGACAGTACCCAAAGAATTACGAGTATTAATATTTCAATCATTTCTTTGCCCTCCCTTCGATTAATAATTCCGTATTAAATATCAGCTCCAGCCGCCGCGCATGTCCTCTGCTCCCACATTCAGCCTTTTTGTTTCAAGCTCCGCAACGGTAGGTCTTGCCCTCGGCGCTTTCGGGTCTGTAGGTTTAAAGAACCGCACATCATAGAATCCATACCTAAAGGCATCGAGAGCATGGTTGTTTGTGCCTATCGGCATCTTGTGACCGTTGAACAGGTGCTTTTCGTCATAAATATAAGTCGAAAGCTCGGCGGCGGTATTCTTGCAGCGCGGGTCAACCATTATTTTGTAATCGTTTATCCGGTCAATGCCGTTTAATATGCTGTCCCGTCCCTTTTCACTCGGCAATATTCTTGATATACCTAAGCGCCTTAAATCGTCGTTAGATTTAGGCTCTGCACAGTCGGCACGTATGCGCTCCTTTGAATAACCCTTACGCTTTATTTCTGCTGCAATATCGCTGTTTAACATTCCGGTAGAATAAAATTCATCGTAGATATACACAAGCCTGTCAACCGGATTTGCTTTAAAGGCTATAAAGGCTGTCGGGTCGTTCGTATAACCGTAATCAAGCCCGAAAAAGCTCCGCCATTTCCATTTGTCGCTATCCGGTATATCCGGTATTCCTATGCGCCAGTTATCAAACACAAGCCCCTCCGCTATGCCCCAGTTTCCAAGCCCCGCAACGTCGTATTTTCGCGGGTTCTCCTGCTTCATTCGCTCAAATACCGCGCGGTCGGTTTCGTCATATCGAAAAAACGCTTTTTCAGCCAGTGCTCCGCGCTCCAAGGATTGAAGGTCAGCGTAGTCTGCTTGAAAAGCGTATCGGGTATAGCGCCCCTCGGCACCGACATATCCAATTTGTCAAAATCGTTCTCATCCGCTATTTCAAACGCCTCTTCAATCCATACCCAGCACAAAAAGCCTGTCGATACAGTTGTAGAGGCAAGCTTTAAAACATCATCAAAGCCTCGAAACAGTATTTTCTGACCCGTAGGTATGTAGGTCATTTCCATAGGTGATACATTGTTTCGCCACAAATGCGAGACCCCGAGCTTTGCCTGCGCCCATTTAAGCTGTGCAAATGTGCTGTCTCTGTGCGTATTCATAACCTGTCGCACCACAAGCAAATTACTGTACGGATATTTCATAATGCGGTAAATTAAGTTGAGCGCCGTCGTGGTAGACTTTTTGGACCCTTTGCCGCCCTTCAATACACGGTATCGGCTTTTATTGTGCCAAAAGTCGCCGTAGCCCGCTCCCACAACCTCATTAAGGCTTTTCTTTTCCGCCGACATTGTTATCGTCCTTTAAATCATCCACAAAGGTTATTGCGAGTTTTAATTTATCCGTATCATCCGCACCAAGCCCCAGCATTGCCCGCAAAAATTCAAGCGCTTTCATAGCACCCTTGCTGTCAAAAACATACTCCCCCGTTTCCACCATCTCGTGGCTGTCATAATCCCATTTCATAACCGGCTCTGCCTGCATACAGCGATTGTAAACATCTATGGCTTTAAGCACCGCCCAGTTATCGTCTATGTTCAGCTCCTCGCGTGCGCGTTTTTGTATCGCGCGTATGTACGCAAGGCACTCCTCTTTTTTCATCAGCCTTGTCGCCGCGTTCCGCGCGCTGTTTTCGGCGTACCCTGCCGCAATCGCTGCGGCTTCTTTTTTACCGAGCCTTAAATATTCCTCGCAGAATTTCCGCTCCCGCGGCTTTAAATCTATATTTGTCTCATTCTCCATTTGTCTCCTCTCCGTTCGGGTATAATAAAAGCGCCTCAAAGAGACGCTTTGCTTTTCGCAATATTTTACAATACCAGTATAACAGCTTAAATCGTGCCAAATGTGCCAAATTTTTATTTAAGAGCTTTTTATATACCTGTACGCAATATGTTTTACCGAATATTCAGTTGCACTCATCCCCACACTCGCCGCCACCTGGTTCCACGAAAGCCCGTTCACAAAACGGTAGGTGAGTATCTGCCGCGTCAGGCTGTCAGGGCAGGCGGATATGTAATCGTTAAGACGGATTAACTCTATGCGGCACTGCTCAAGGCGGTTTGTAAGCTTTGCTTTGTAATAATCCAGCTCCGCCACGGCCCGCCCTATTTTGTCACCCGCACCCGCGCCGTGCGGCATACCCGTTATTTTTGCCGAGGTGTCGGTAGCTTTGTCTTCCAGCTCGGATATTTTAATTTTCAAATCTTCTATTTCTCGGTTGAGGTAGTAAAGCTGTGAAAGCTCTTTAAGCGTCATACCGGTATTGCTCCTTTCAGTGCTTTAAAAATTCTTTGCGGGATATACGCCCGCTGTCTATTGCATAGGTCATCTGCCCGTAAGAGTAGCAGGTGCCGTGGCGGTCGTTGTACCTACACAGCGCGCGGCAAAACTTCCCAAGCGGAATATCATACGTCGGTGTAGCTTTCTTTGTTTTCTTTTTAGGCGGCGCGTTATTTTCTCTCATTTCGGTTTCCTTTCCCATTTCCATAAACCGAGCACGGCCATAGCAAAATTAAACGCATACAAAAGTGCCTGCGCATAGCTGCCGTGTACGGTGTTGTATATGCACCAAAAAGCATTGGTGCATAGCCATATGTAAAAACACCACCGCTTTTGCAGACTGTTCGCAACCGTGCCGGTTATGGAAAGAATTGTGATTATGTACGGTAAATATTTCAATTTAAAAACTCCTTTTATTCTGCATTACGCATTCCGAATTCTGCATTAAAGCTTATAACGCGTCCATCCAATCATCTCCCTCAATCTTCCAGTCGGGCAGCAGTCCGTCGCTGTCGGCTTTATACATCACAACCGAGACATACCAATGCCCGTTGTATTTATTAAACCGTGAAAAGCACCGTAAAAACCTATAGCCTTTATATCTGCGTTCCCAGTAGTCTTTATCGTCTACACGCTGCTTCGCCATAAGCTCAACCGTGCGCGGCGAAATGTGTCCGTCCTTTGCGCGGGTCTCCGGCTGCGTGAGGTTTTGCGAGTGACGGAAACGCTTGCGCCCCTGCGGGTCTTTGGATATATACCTCGCGGCAGCTTCGGGTCCGAATACCTCGGGGCGAAATCTCTGTGCATTAACTCTTATACCCTTGCCCCACATAGCCTCGACCGTATCGCGGTCTAAACCGCCCGTCATAAACAAATGCACATGGTAATTCTTCTGACCTTTAAGCGCTCCTGTTTTGTAGGTGACTTCTTCGATTGTGTAATAATATTTAAACGGCGCTTTAAGCTTTCTTAAAAGCGCGCGGTATTTTTCGTTTTGCGGGTCTGTTTTTAAAAGCTTTTCTATTCGTTTCAACTCTGCGGCTCTTTTGGTTTTAATTCTGCGCTTGTAGTTATTTATATCCCGTGACGCACCGTCAAGCGACAGCGGAGCGAATTTCTGCTCGTATGTGTAGGTGAGTAATAAATCACCGTTATCAAAATTCGCATTTATAAGGCGGACGGCTTGCTTTATCGCTATGTTGTTGTTATATTTTTTCTGTGCTTCGCTTGAAGGTTTGGTGCCGCGCGGGCGAACAGGCATTCTGCTGCCGTTTTCCCACACCGGGTAAAAATCCGCCTCAAGCAGCCTGCCCGATATTGTCTTCTTTTCCCGTTCCATTACACCAGCCCGTCCTTTCGCACAGCGTTTTCGTAATAGCTTTCGGTTTCAAAGGCTGAGTTGTAAAGCGCCGTGCGGAAATACGACTTTCGGTATTTGATTTCGTATTTCACTTCACGGAATTTTCCTATGCAAAATTTGAGGTGATCGGAGTTGAGCCGGGAGTACACCTCGCTCACTGTTTCGGCAGTGAGCTTTTCGCCGTTTATTTTTACAGACGAAAGAGGATAAAGCGAATATATTTCCGCAATTATCATAATCAGCTCGTAAGCGAAGTCGCGGTCGCAGCGGTCAAACTCCTGCAAATCGATTTGAGCCATTGCGGTATTCAAGGCTTCCTTAAACCCGACTTTGACATGACCCTGACTTTTTTCACACACTTCGGAATTTTTATTATTCATTTCGGAAAACTCCTTTATCATCCGCTCCCGCGGTTTATTTTTGGTCGACTTATTACTATAGCATACAAGGACGAAATAGGGCTTGTCCGCCCGTTTCAAAAATACTTGATTTTCCGCTCCCGAAGTGGTATTATATATATGTAAGGTTCGGGGCGTAAAAATCGCTCTGCTGTCCCTCTCGGTTGCCGCCGAGAGGGACTTTCTTTTTTAAGGCATATTATATATATGTATATAGAGTTGCAGTTGACTGCAAAATCAGATTTTCGGCAGGTCGGTTGTTTTTATGGGTTCTTTCAGTCTTATTTTATCGAGACCCGCCGCAGTCACGCTGTGCCCGCGTTTATCTTTAAGTATTGCAACTGTGGTATTTATCTTGTATTTCGGTAAATGGCTGTGAATACTTAATATGCGTTCGTACTCAATATCTCCGAGCAGCGGGACGTTTAAAATAACGGGGCGTTTCAGTCGCTGCGCGGTTAAGGCTTGGTTAATGTCCATTATTCTATTTCCCGCTTCTGTTTAAGAGCAACGCGGCGCTCAATGGATATCTTACCGGACGAGGTGGCTTTTATATCCACAACGCCGCCTGAGGCTACACCGAGAGATATTTTATATATCTTCTGCTCGCTCATAAGGTCGACGGCATTTTCAAGTATCGGCAGTATGTTTTCGTCGCACGCGGCTATGTTGTGGTTTTCATCCGGCGCGCAGCACACCGCTTTAAGCTCAAGCTTTGCTTTTTCGGCTTGCAGCTTTCTTTTTTGGTATTGCTGTGCCTCATAACATTTGCAATCCATAGTGCCGAGCTCGGAAAGCTCCTTTTCGGTTGTTTTGTCCGGGTATTCGTTTGCGGATATCTGCCCGCAGAATTTACAAAATGCGTTTTTCATATTTTTATGTCTCCTTTAAGACTAAGATATTTGACTATAAGCTCCTGCGCCTTTTCCCATCCGTAGCATACCGCAACCGCGTAGCCCTGCCACGCCAGCGCGTCAAGCCATTTGTTCTGTTCTTCGGAAGTCTTGTTTTTACCGTATTTCATTTCTATGTATAAGCCGTGGTATCTTCCGCGCGTAACCGGCAGGCACAGGTCCGGCACGCCCGCCTTTACACCCTGACGTTTAAGGTTTGCAGCTTCAAGCCTGTTTCTACTTCCGCCGTTCGGTATGTGATAGAGCAGGTCAAGCTCGGGATATTTGCCGCGCATAAGCCGCGCCCAATCGAAAAGCGCCTCCTGCTCGTTTGCTTCGTGCGGTATAGGCTTACGCCGCGCCGCTCCCGAAGAGGTTTGTGTTGTTTTGTTCGGCATATTACTTTCCCCTCCCTCTTTGTTTAAAGAAATTATCCCTCGTCCGTTCTATGTCCTGATTTACCTGTGAGTTTTTATGCTGTTCGGCTAAGAGCCTGTCTCGCTCCGATTTATATTCGCGGTATCTTTTACATTCCCCGTGGCAGCCGATATGTCGGTCGGAGCAGTTATTGCAGGGTGGGGTCACGGTTCCTCGCCTACCGTTTCTTTAAGAATTTTCACTATTTCTTCAACATCCACTACGGCCTTTATATCAAACCCGTTTGCGTAAGCAATCAGACGGCTGCTTTTTATCAGCTTTTGCGAGAAATTTTTGCATGCTTCGGCTTTGACTTGCTCAACGGTTTTGAAGTTTGAACAAGGCGATTGTACGCAGTATTCCATCACTTCGCCGTCATACTCATAAACACATTTCGGGCATTCTTTCAACCTTTCAATCTCCGCCTTTTGGCGGTTGATAAGGTCAAGAACCAATTCGGTAAGAAGAATTTCTTCACACCAATCGAACACTTCGCAACTTACACAATCCTCTGCGTTTATATGGCACTCTAATGCCTTTATAATTTCCTCATCCGTAAATTTCTTATCGGTCATATACTCACACCTCATATTTGATTAAGCTCTTCGTGTTTTTCATCTAAATATTGCTCTATGGTGGCAATAATACGCTTTTGCAGTGTCGGCGAAATATCGCATTCGCGACAATCGCAACCGTTGTACATCTTAACTTTTTCACCGCGCCTTATAAGTTTCGTAGGAAATCTGCCAGTGGTTTTTCGGTATTTTACGCCGCAGGCAAACAAAAAGCTTTTCAAGTTATCAATTTCTTTTTTTATTTCCCTGTACTGTTCATATTGTTTTTCGGTCATTTTTCTACCTCCACAATAATACTTACTGCCGTCTTGAGACAAATTCGATAAACTCTGCAAGCGAAGAATAAAGTGTTTCGCAAAACTCCATTTTTCGGCGTTCCCTACAAGAACCGCCTATCGCACACTTGTTACAATTTTTTTGTAAACACTCAACTATGTGCGGCAAATAATCAAGCAATTTTGAATTAGCGTAGCCTGACTTGTTAAGTAGCTTGCAGTGCCTGCAACTCACAGCTTCCCGCATATCAACGGAATTTGGGATATCCGATATGCTTTCGTCGAATTTCGATTTTTTCGCTTCCGAATTAAGCCATCGCCTTGTGCCCTCTAAACAACATATTTCGTCACTTTCCAAGCAATCATTAAATGTGTAAGAGCAACATAAACAGTTGTCCTCTAAAAACTCCGCCATTTCCTCAACGCTCATTGCCTTTATACGCTCATGGTTTGTCATACTTATCTCTCCATTTCTGCTCGCAAGCTTTCTTTGATGTAATAGTCAACGCCGATTTTTTTGCAAATCGCCTCGGCATTTCTCCCGAATTCCGCCCAATTTATATCCGACTTGTGGTAGTTCAGTTTTCCGATTTTTACCTTATCTGTGTGTGGTGCTATGTCCTTTATCATTCCGAGTACATTTTCGGCGTTCAGCACAGGCTCGAATGATACCCAAGTCCGTATGCCTTTTTCGTGTGCCTTTATGAGATTGGTGTATCTGAAAAGAGGTGCGTTATCAAAATGTCCTGTCCGAGTTGTCGCTCCGTCGAGGGTTATGCCGTACCAATCGTTCTCATCGAGCAAATCGAAATCCCTGCTCCCGTCGCCTTTGGTGAGTATCTGCACATTGTTTCCGCTTTCCTTAATGGCTTTGATTATCTCTCGTGTGGGTGTTGTATCGTAACCGGTCGGATAAGGGTCGCATGCAAAGCAGAGGTGAATAAGTTTCCCGGTTATCTTATCTTTTTCAAGCTGTTGCTTCGTTGCCTCTACTATGCCCGCCCTCGGTTGTACATTCGTGTGAAATTCCTCGCGGGATTTATGTAAGACATTTGGTGCGAAACAGTAAAAACAGCGGTGCGGGCAGCCTGTGTAGATATTCAATGCATAGTCGCCGTATTCTTTTGCTTTGCCTTTCGGCACATATATTGGTTTCATATTCAATCCCTCCCGTTAGCGCTCAGTATTGCACATATTGCAAAACCTATCAGTGCGCCGATTATTAGTCCGATTGTAAAATTCATCATATAAACCTCTCCCTTAATTCCGAATTCTGAATTATTTCCCGATTTCGTCAAGCCGTTTTTTCATAATATCCAATGCGCCGTAACAGGCGTTTTTAAACTTTGCGGCCGTTTCGGGGTTTTCTTCAAACTGCTTTTTAAGGCTTTCGGTTATCTTTTTGAAGTCCCCGTCAAGCGCGTCGAAATAAAACTTAAATTTGACCGTTTCCGCCGAGGATGAGACTGCAAGCTGCTTTTCAAGCTGCTTTGCCCGTTCTAAAGCTTCGGCTTTTTCGCTGTCTATATCGGCGAGCTTCTGTTCGTATTCGGAAAGAGTCTTTTCGGCGTCGGCTTTTGCTTTTTCGGCAGCTTCGGCAAGCTCCTTTTTATGCTTTTCTTCAAGCTCTTTTTTGGCGGCTCTTAATTCCTTATCAGCTGCTTTTTTGGCGCTTTCGGCAGCTTTGTCCTTTATTTTCTGCATTTCGGCGGGGTCGGGCTCGCTCACAGCTACGGGCACCGGCTTGTTTTTCTCCGCTTCAAGTTCCTTTTCAAGCTCAGCTATTCGTTTTTCGGCTTTTTCGGCATCCTGCAATGCTTCGTCGCGTTCCTCTTTGGCGGCGTCGCGCTCGTCAGCAAGCATATCCAACTGTTCGCCTTTGGCGTCGTTATCCTTTACAAGCTGTTTTACCTGTTCTACCGTCATTCCGGCGAGATTGTTGTTCTCAACAAATTCCTCGCGGTCTACGCTCGGCAGCTGCGCTATAAGAGCCAGCTTTGTTATGCCGAGGTTTGCATTTGACTGCAAAAACCGCTCCCCGAGTTCCTCGTAAGGCTTTATATATGTATATGCCTGCCTTTCGTGGATGCCAAGCTCGGCTACGGTATAATCTTCAAAATTTTCGTAGCCCATTTCGATATACAGCTTCGTGTCTCTCATTTCCTTTAAAAGCTTTGCCGATTCCATAAGGCTCGCATACGCCGCATTAGCGCAGGCTAATATCCTGCTGTTTAATTCATAAGCTTTATCTTTATTCGTTTTTGTTATTTCATTCATATATATTTGCTCCTTTAAGCTAATTTTTCTGCTTCCATAAGATCTTTTTCCAACGCCTCAACAAGCAGTGTACCCTGCAGCTTTCCGTAATTGATTTTTTTCTTTGTTCGGCGTAATTCTTCAAAGCCTTCGGTGCGCAGTATTTTGGATTTTTGAGCTTTAATGCGGTCGGATTTGTTAAGCCGCCCCGCAACAACACTCTGCCATTTAAATAAAAACGGCATTGCCTCGTCGAGATCGCCGAGCTGATCGTCACCGAATGTGCGCTTTTGCCTTATGGTTCCGCCCGGTTCTATTTCAAGCGTGTACCACGGCATTTCTGTATCAGAAGTCTTGCGAAGAAAAACTATATACGATTCGTTCGTGCTTATACGGTCGTAATATCTGTCCGTCCGATAGGTGCAATGACCGAGCAGCATACCGTCGAGTACTATATCCGTAATTCCGTCAGGCACTATAATCGCGTATTTATCGTTTGAATACGAATATTTATTTTTAATGCTTTTATAGATTTTTTCTACTTTCGGGAATTTTTTGATTATCGGCGCAGCGGTCGCAACAGCTTCGCGCTTTAACTTCTCTAAATTCTTTTTTTCTTTCGCATAATTCGCGGCAATTAAAAAACTGTCGTGTGCGGCTTTAAGATTTGACGGAAATACCGAAACCGTTTTAATACTTCCTGCCACTTTAGCCATATCAAGATAATCGAGCCACATTTCAAATGCTTCCCGTGTATAGTCCCGAAAATAACAGGTATTTTTCTTTTTGGCGAGGCGTTCTCCGCTCCTTACACAATATTTAATTGCGTCTTTTACGTTGAAATTCAATTTGCGTGACAGTGATATTAGTTTCTTTGCTTCTTTTAATTTTTGCCCGGTATGTTCTAATACATCAGCCGATACCGTAAAATCTTTTTTCGTGGCGCCGTGCAGAGCCTTAAAACACTTTAATACATTCATGTCGCCGTAATACTCGCTCCGCCAGATATCGTAAAGTTGCTTCGACAGTCCAAAAAGTTCCCACGGCTTTTTTGCCTGCCAATTTAAAATTGATTTATCATCTGTGTTTCCGTATATCATCTCGTTTAACACGTCGAACAGTTGAAGCTTCGAAAGCATTTCTATTTGCGGATGTATAGCATACCAGCACAAATATTTAATTGCCGGAAGATTTATACCGTGAACTCCTTCATAATATCCAAACGAATGATATTTTAAAAAGGTATCATCAAGTGCAAAATTGTCGCTGTAAAATTCATAGCAATATTTTTCACACCAGTACCCGTGATTCCAAGTAAAAGCTTCTCTGAAATTTCCTTTAAGCCAATCATCTCCGCACAACTCCCAAAACTCCGCTTGACCGGGTCGCAAACGGTATCTCATCCATTCCCGAAAACTGTAAGCATATTTTGCACCTTCGTAAGTTCTGAGACGGACAAAGCACCTTATCCACACATCGTCGCGACCGTTTTTAAGAAAAATACAGGTGCATTTTTCCTCTTCAAGATTTCGAGTGTTCAATATTCGGGAATTTATTGCTGTAGCTTCGACACCGCAGTACGGGCATTTATACAGTTCCTTGTGTTTTGCGGACCATAATGCACGCATTTCAGGTGTTATAGTTCTTTCTTTCACGGCGCTGCCGTTTTTAAAACTTTTTCCGCAGGATGTGCAGACAAATTTTTTCGTCTTATTATTGCTGTCAATTGTTTCATATATAAGATATGGGCAGAAGTTTTCTTTCATATGTTCATATGCCTTATCTGAGAGCAAAGGCATATCCTTAAATTCGTTTTGTTCATTCATTTTTACACACTTCTTCTCCGTAGGCGTTATATAAAACTCCATCTTTGTATTTTCGTCCGTCAATTCGGAATATGCTTAATCGGATATCGTTTTTGCACTTAACTGCAAAAGCGAGATATTGACCCCTATTGCCGCTGAGTTCGGGACTGTTGCCGCACGCCAATTTAAACCATTCGCATAAAAACTCTTTCCGGTGTGTGCGCTGAGGATGTTTTTTTATATACAGCAATGCCGCAACAGCAATCTCTTCGGGCTTAAGCCTTCTGACAGGCGTAAGCTCCGTGCAAGCAATCTTACTGTCGTTGCCGTCTTCGTGCATGTCCCCGCCAAGCTTTACGATCCAGTATTCCGAGGTTTCAGTATTCGGATAGTATGTAAACATATCTAACGGATCTTCGGCGGCGTGAAAACCGTTTCTTACACAGTTAGCCTCTTCGGTTGTTGATGTTATTCCTGCCTTAAATTTATATCCTCTGCAAATGAGACCTTTGTTGAAAGCTTTATATGCCAACATTCTGCTCACCCCAGTAAATCAAGCAATGAAATACTTTCCGATTCGCCGTAACCCTCTGTCTTTATGCTCATATTAAATTCTATAACCGCAGCAGGACAATAAAACTTTACGGCCCGACCGTATGCGTCAAAATCCGATATATACCGTGTCGATTTGGTGTCTTTGAGTATGTCCTTGCAACAATCGTAAAACTTTTTATCCGAGGATATTATTTGCTCTGCGAGTTTTTTGCTCTGCTTGCAAAAGTAAACCAAAGCTTCACACACCTTTTTCTGTATCATTGTCGCGGGATCGTTCGGATCTTCGGATTTAAATTCTTTCTTTAACTTTTCCTCTGCATTGTGTATAAGTAAATTGTTCATATCGTTATGCTCCCTCTCTTATATCAAAATCAAACATAGTCAGCTGCTCATTTGTTTCTTCGTATTGCTTAAGGTAGCCCACGCCGTCGCGGAAATAATCGGGGTTGAGCTCTATGCCGTAACCCTTTCGCCCAAGCTTAATTGCCGTGAGCGGCACCGTCATAAGCCCGCCGAACGGGTCAAGCACAAGCTCACCGGGGTTTGAGTATCGGTTTATAATCCGCTCTACTATATCTATCTGCAAGGGGCAAACGTGTAAAACCTGCTGCCGGTGCGATTGTGTTGTGTTAAGGGTCTTCATTCGGTTTATATCATCCCACACCTTATCCGACCAGGAAGCGGGCGGCATAAGCGCAAAGGTTGCCGGCAGTCTGCCGTCCTTATCGAGCTGCTTTGCCTGCTCAACGTGTTCTTCGTAATCGTATACGTGAGAAACAGAAAATTTCTTGTAAGCCTTTTGCAACTGAGAAATGGAAAGATTTTTAATTTCATCCTTACTTAAAAATCTGTTGCCGCTCGAACGGTAAAAAGCGTTAGCGTCGAGCTGCCACTGTGCCCGGGTATATTCTTCCTTTGATTTGCTCACAGGGTTGTCCGCATATGCTTTGGTGGTATCTGTCGGCAGCTTTCTGAAAAGCAAAACATATTCGGGGCAGCCTACGCCCATCTTCGAGCCGTCCTTACACTGTTCAGACCACCCGAGACGGTATGTTTGGTTATTTTCCCTTACAACGTCGGTTAAAACCACTATGCGCCCCATATACCTGAAGCCGTGCTTCATAAAGTGCATTACCGTCATATCCGAAAATGGGTCGAGCGTCGGCATACCGTCGCCGGTTGCATTGCCGAACAGTATTCTGTCCTTAACGTGTATCGCCGCTATGCGCCCCGGCTTTAATATTCTTAAAAGCTCCGGCGTTAAAAAGTCCATTTGTTCAAAAAATCGGTCGTTGTTATCGTTATGACCGAAATCGTTATATGACGGCGTGTATTCGTAATGATTTGAAAACGGTATTGAGGTATGTATTAAATCAACCGAATCAGCCGGCATATTTTTCGTTTCTTCACAGCAGTCGTTTAATACCGCCGTGAAATTCTTTCCTTTAACTTCCGTGCGTCTCACTCCTATGCTCCGCTCCATCTGAGCGATTATTTGTCTGTTGCCGAGACCGTATTCCTTAACGATAGCCTGCATTTTTGCGGCTTGGTGCTTGTAACGCTCCCACTTTGCAAGCAGTTCATCGAGTACCGATTGTTCGCTTTCGGTGTAAATAATATCTATTACAACCTCATTTGTTTGCAAAAATCGGTATATGCGGTGCACCGCCTGAATAAAATCATTGAATTTGTAATCTATGCCGCAGAATATAGCCCTATGGCAGTATCGCTGAAAATTGCACCCGCTGCCGGATATTTCTTTCTTCGTCGCAAAAAGACGTATTTTACCCTCGGAAAAGTCTATTGTGCGCTGCTCGCGCAAATCTAAGTCCTGCGAACCGTATATTTCCACAGCCTCGGGCATTTGGTGCTTTATCTCGTGGCGCTCAGCCTCAAGGTCGTGCCAAAGTATGAAATTATCTTCGGGGTGCGCGTCCACTATTTCCTTTGCTTTTGCAATGCGCTCCTGTATGCTCTCCCGCTTTTCTCTTGCGGCTTCGGTCAAGCCCTCGGCAGCATCATTTATTAGCTTTACCTGTCCCGTTTTGCGGTCAACCGTTAGCTCGGCAGGTGCGGGCAGCTTGTGGTAATTTATCTTCATAGGCGGCAGGTCATAGCCTGTGGCATCGTAGCCTAAATCTGCCGGAGAGGATAAAAATAACGCCCAAGATGATACCCATAGCCAAAATTCATTTTCTTTGTGAGGGTAGAGCGTTAAATTATTCGCCTTTGTGCTGTCACGCTTGAAAAAACGGGTCAACCCCTGCCCGGTGTCCATTACTTCAAGATATCCTGCATAATGGATTATTTCTTTATATTTGTTCGGGTCGGGCGTTGCGGTTGCGACAAGCTTGTATTTTATACCTTTAAATTTAGGCAAAAACGTTTGGTATGTCTTACTGCCGAATGACCTTAAAACCGAAGCTTCATCAAGACAAACGGCGGTAAAGCTTTTCGGGTCTATATTGCCGTCGCGCACTCTTTCATAATTGGTGAGAAGTATGTCGCTTTCAGCATTCGCCGCCTCTTCCATATTGCGTATGTACTCCGGCTTTTTCATTCCGAGCAGCTCCACAGCGTCGCGCGCAAATTCCTGTTTAACGCCAAGCGGCAAAACAATTAAAGCCCGTCCGCCCTCGTGATTTATAACCTGATGGCAAAATTCAAGCTCCTGCACCGTCTTGCCGAGACCGAAAGACTCAAACAGTGCGCGCCTGCCGCCTTTGAGCGCCCATATTACCGCGTCGCGCTGGTGCGGCTTTAACGCGGGGTGTATATCCTCTTTTGATACTTCAAAGCCGCTGTCAGGTGCTACGCAAACCTTTGAATTTAAAAACTCCGTATATGTCATTTTTTCAACCTCACAGGCATCAGCATTTGCTGCATATTTCCGGAATTAACAATAATAGCGCCCTTCTCGCCCGAGCAATCCATGATCACACTGTCGCCCGCGGCCCTCAGTGCATCGGCGAGAAAAGAAGTTTTAACGCCTACTGTAAACGGGTCACCATCAAGCTTACATTCCACCTCATCGGTATATGTTCCGGTGCCGAAATTGTAGGAAAGCACAATGCTTTCGGAAACATCCAGCCGCAGCGGATAATCCGAGCTTTGGTTCGGCAGTGCTGTAACTCTGGCTAAAGCAGATTTTAACTGTGCCGTTTTAAGCGCGATATGCTGCGCAACACCGTTCAAACTCTTTTGAATTTGCCCTTTCACGTTCGGGTATTCGTCCGCGCATAAATTGACCTTGCATACCGAATCCGCGCCTACAAATTCAAGGGTTTTCGTGTTATATCTCAACTCGAGGTTTTCGCCGGATAGCACAGCCATAGCGGTTTTTATATCGTTCTTAAAAATATTGAACGTTCCCTTGCCGGTTGCCGAAACGTCTTTTTCAATCGTTGCGGCACGGTAGCCGTCACAGGCGGTTATAGTAAGCTTTTTGTTACCGATGCTAATATTAAGGCATTGCAGCGCCGGTTTAACAGAACGTTCGGCACAGGCGTATAATACCGACTTTACCGCCGCGAAAAATTCATCTGTGTTTATAGTTGTGGATGATGCGTCAGCGCCCAGGCGTTCAATCTGCGGGTATTCTGTCGGGTCTGCGCAAACAAAGCTTGTTTTTGCACGCCCGCATTTTATTGTCAGCTTGTTGTCCTCTGCAATAACAGTTACGGCAGGGTCGCCGCATTTTTCCAAAAACGACGCCACAGCCGCGCCCGGTATGCAGGCGGCGTTTGGGTTTTCTATTGCGGCGGGCACCGAGGTAAAAACTGCCGTTGAAAGGTTATAGCCCAATATTTCGACCGTGCCTTTTCGGGGAGTTATGTATACATTCCCGAGTATTGCCATTTGCTTTGGCGAGGTAGCTTTGCTCGCAAGAACGAGCGCCTCAATTAAAGCGTCTCTGTTTGAAGTGAAAATCATTCTGTTATGTCCTCCTTCACGTGCCTCGCGGGGTCGGCGGTGTTGCGTTTCATATTCCGTTCAAATGCTGCGCGGTATGCTTCGTGCCGGTTTTTCTCTATTGCGGCGTTTGCTGTGGCTATACTGCGGCGAATGTCGCTTTTCTTATGTGATAATTTGAGGTTTTCCTGCCGTAGCTCCTTACACTCTTTGTTTGTTTCATAAAGAAAGGCAAGCTCTGCAAAAATTATCATTATTAAAGCTGCCGCAAGAAATACCAGCAGCTTTGTCGTTGTTTCGTCTAAATACATATTTATTTTCCCTTCATTCAATCCAATTTCTTTAAAACATCACGCGCCAGGGCAAGTAAACTGTCCGCTGTTACGCAAACGGTTATTATCCCACCTGTTGTGGCGTAAAGAATATGCACATATTCCTCGCCGTTGTCGCATAGCTCATACTCTGCCTTTTCAATATCGCGGTCTATAACCTTTAAAAGCGCTGTCAATTCTCTTCTGCAAAATGCGCTTTTGTGCATGTATTCCGTACTCATGACGTTATATCTTTCCTTTCTAAATCTTGACAATCCGGATTCGCCGTGCTATAATTTAAGCAAATCCTTTCTTGATTTTGTGTGCCGCTCCCGTTTGTGACGTTTCGGGGGCGGCGGTTTTTTATTTGCTGTATATATCATCGGACAAAAGACGAACGCCCAGCTTGTCCGAGATATATAAGACGTCTCCGAGATCGCGTTTTAACGGCTCATTTAAAAGCCTGCTGATATATCTTTGGTCGTGACCTGAGAGTTTTGCTAAATGTTCTTGCGTCCAACCTTTTTCAATCATCGCAATTCTAAATCGCTTTGAAATAGCTTCCGATCGCGCCTGCTCGGGGCGCTTTTTTATTGCCGGCATATTCTCACCTCTGTTTATTGCCTTTACTTCCCGATTTTGCTATAATCACCTTGAAAGGTGGTGATTACTTTGAATAACTTCTGTCCTCTTATAAACGGACAATGCAACCCGAACTGCGTACTTATCGAAAAAGGCGGCAGCATATACGGATTATCAAACTATTGCTCATTTGCCGGAGCAATTAAAAAGTCGGAAATAGCCGTCATTGACGAATTAAAGAAGTTAGTTAAAGAAAAACGGTAGTTTTCCATGCCGTGCAGTATGCCCTCGCTCATCTGCACGGTGCTTTTATTCACCAGTTTAATTTTTTTACGTCCGCGGTCGCTCCTATGCAGCGCTCCGCCTTTCGTAAAATTTCGCATGCTTCGGCTACCGTACATCCTTTTTCTGCAAGCAGATTTACAACATCCTTTGAAATTAAAGCCATTTCCTCATCACTTATATTCACTCCCTCACCTCCATATCCTTAAATGTAATGATTTTAATTCACTTTATTGCGCAAAAAAAATTTCATCCCTTGCAACAGAATTTAAATTAAGTAATTCCGAAATATTAAACATTTCACTTGCTTTAAATTCAGTTTCTCCAGTTAGTTTTTTTGCTAAACCGTATGGAGTCAATCCTAAGTTTTCAGCGATAAAGCTTTTTTTTAAACCACTATTTTTCACAGCAGCATTCAGTTTTTCGTAATTAACCATTTTGTGTCCCCCCTTTTTTTCGTGATTTTAATTCACTATATGCATTATAGTGCTTTAAAATCACTTTGTCAATACTTTTTTTAAAAAAAATAAAAAAATGTTGATTTTCAATCGCTTTTATGATATAATTGCTTTGGGAGTGATTGAGATGTTGCCATTATATGATAACATTAGACGCAGAAGAATAGAACTCAACCTATCACAACAAGAGTTAGCTGATAAATTAGGGTACACTTCAAGAACAACAATAGCCAAAATTGAAGCTGGTAAAATTGATTTACCAAATTCAAAAATTACTGCTTTAGCTAAAGTGCTTGATATTCACCCCGGTATACTTATGGGTTGGACTGAACCTCAAAATATAAAAACTTGGAGATATAAAACCATAGAAAACGGGAAACTAGTCACTAAAATCCCCGGATTGGTTGACGGCGAAAATATCAATTACCAATTCGAGCAAGAGAATAACTCGCCTGTACCTTTTGACATTTCTCCAAACACTTTCATTCTATCCGACCGCGAAAAAGAACTCATTTTAGCTTATAGGGGCAAGGCAGAAATGCAACCTGCTATTGATAAACTGTTGGGCATAGATACACCGCAAGGAATAAATATAGGTGAGGATATAGCCGAAACAGTCAAAAAGACACAGCAGTCTGCCGATATAAAATGCAATTCTCGTTCAGAATAAACTCGGTTATTTACTGTGTGTTGATTTATTTCTAAACAAAGGTGTTAAATCATAATGAATAAAAGAAAAGTCATAAAAATTGCAACGATAGGTGTTGTGTTAATTGCCATAGCATTTGTTTCGTTCTTTGCAATTAAGCGCCACAACGCACCGAAAATTGCTGAAAACCGCGTCGCTTATTATATGTCCCAAAAGACAAATGATTTCTTGTCATTTGGAAAAGTTTACGACACAGTAAATTTAAAAGGTTTCGGCTATACCGTAGAATTGAGCGGAACGGTAAACGTTTCCGTTAATAATGGATACAAAACCATTAAAAATCAATTCACAGCCGAGGTTTATGTTCCTTTATTCGGGGAAACGTGGGTGCGGGAAATTACCAAAAACGGGAATAGGGTTTATTAAGGAATTTAAAACGTCATACAAAAAGCTACTTGAAAATCATTATTTATATCAAAGGAGTAATCACAATGTTCAACGGAGATGAAGAAGACCCATATTTTATTGTAACCCACAAGGAGCAGGAAATGCTAATGCAGCTTCGTGAGCTTTCCGACGAGGACCGCGCAGAGGTAACGAGAAGATTTCTCGAAATTGCATTGAAATACGCCGAGTGGGGAGTATAAAGATTAACAATAGCAAAAGGGATATATTAAAGCGGTGATATTATGGCAAAAGCAAAAAAGCTCCCCAGCGGCAGCTGGAGAGTGCAAGCAAAGGCTAACGGTCAAGTTAAATCCTTTACCGGTCCCGACCGCAAAATGGTCGAAGCCGAAGCTAAAGCTTGGCAGGCCGGGCTTACATCAATATCCGATAATGTTGATATAACGGTCGCAGAAGCGTATAAAAGATATATTTCCTCAAAAGAAAAGGTGCTTTCCCCTTCGACGATACGCAATTATAAAAAAATGCACGCTAATAATTTCCAATGTATAATGAATGTGCGCATTGACAGGCTTACCGAGGAACAAATACAGCGCGCTGTAAACGAGCTTTCAGCACAACGTTCCCCGAAAACTGTAAAAAACAACTACGGCTTACTTACGGCCGTTTTAGGTATGTTCAGACCGAGATTTACGCCAAATATTCACTTGCCGCAAAGAGAAAAGAAAGAAATATATATTCCAACAAAAGCTGAGCTCAAAGCACTGCTCGAAAAATCAAAAGGAACAGGATATTATCTGCCAATACTTCTTGCTGCTACCTGCGGAATGAGAGCGGGCGAGATTTGCGCACTTACTTCCGATGATATACACGGCGGTAAGATTAACGTAAATAAATCGCTTGTTTGCGACGAAAACGGCCAATGGCTTATCAAGCAGCCCAAAAGCTACGCGGGATATCGAAATATTGATATGCCCGAAATGGTGAAAAATGAAATAAAAAACATAGACGGTAAAATTGTAAAATATAATCCACACTCTTTATCTGCGGGCTTTCGCAAGCTTTTAAAAAGCAATGACCTTCCGTTATTTAATTTTCACGCGTTAAGGCATTTTTACGTTTCGGAATTGTTCGATATGGGATTGCCGGAAAAATATATTATCGCACAAGTCGGTCACAGTTCGGCTTCTATAACAAAAGCCGTTTACGACCATTTGTCGGCGGAAAAACAAGGAAAATATGCCGTAGATATAGCCGAGCACTTTTCAATTTTAAATTAAAAAGTCACACGAAAAGTCACACGAAATTTTAAAACCCTTTATTTTAGCGGTGTTTTGGAGCTGCTTGACAGGGTTCGAGTCCCTTTCAGCGCGCCATCTATAGCAGTAAGCTGTAACCCGGCTTACTGCTCTTTTTATACTTTGTATATATCACCCCAATCGGACAGCGCCGCGGGCTTGTCCTCTTGGAAGGGACTCTCACTATTAAAACAGTCCGCAGGACTGTTTTAAACAACGCTCGTCTTTCAGCGCGCCATAATTGTGCGACTATAAAGCACAAAGCCTGAAAACCCTTGATATTTCAAGGGTTTTCTTGCGTTTATGGGGCAAAAATCAAAAAGCAGTTTTAGGGCACAAAATTCAATAATATGTTCGACCAAAGGGACTTGAACTAGGGATATGAAATTTTCCGGATTTAAAGTCCCTTTTTTCATTTCCGCAGCTTAACTATCTGCGCAATATGGAGGAAACACGCCAAAAAATCAAAACCGCCATAGACGAACAGGATGCTTTAACCGATGAGCTTTCCGCCGCGATAGACGGAGCGAAAACTCTGACCGAGCTTGACGATTTATACCGTCCCTACAAGAAAAACCGCAAAAGAAAAAGGTCTTGAGCCGTTAGCGGAGGAAAGTTACAGACAGGCGCCCGACTGCAAACCTCCTATGATGCTTGCGGCAGAATATATAAACCCCGAAAAAGGGGTTGAAACAGCAGAAGAAGCGCTTACGGGAGCTATGGATATAATTGCCGAAAAAATTTCCGACGACGCCGACATACGCAAACGTATGAGATTTGTTTGCTTTGCGCACGGTATGCTTACCGTCAAGGCAATCACGGAGGATATCGGCGTTTACGAAATGTATAAGGATTACAGCGAACCGCTCTCCAAAATACCCGACCACAGAATACTTGCCGTGAACAGAGGCGAAAAGGAAGGTATACTTAAGGTCTCGGTTGATAATGTCAAGGTTTTTGAAAAAAAGTTCTTGACAAAATCAAATTTGCGTGTATAATAAAATAGTAATCATTATTGATTTGGGTGATTCAATGAAAAATTATTCACGGCAGCGTGAAACAATTTTACAGGTTTTGCATTCAACCGATACACACCCCACGGCATCTGCCGTTTATAACGAGGTACGCAAGGTTATTCCGAATATAAGTCTCGGAACGGTCTACCGTAACCTTGCGGCTCTAAGCGAAGAAGGCGTTATACTTTCCTTATCTGTCGGCGACGGATATGAACACTTTGACGGAAACAGCGCTCCGCACGCGCATCTGCATTGCAAACGCTGCGGGAAAATTTATGACGCTCCGTTAAAGCAGGATATTCTGTCGGGAACGGCAAAGGAAAACGGCTTCTCAAGCGAAACAACGGTATATATCGTGTACGGTGTGTGCAGTAAATGCAGAGCTGATTAAAATCAATTTACGGAGGAATTAAAAATGAAAAAATTTGTATGTCTTGTTTGCGGTTATGTTTATGAAGGCGAATCTGCGCCGGAGGAATGTCCTATATGCCACGCTCCGGCATCTAAATTCGCTGAACAGTCTGCGGAAAAAACATGGGCTGCCGAGCATGTTGTGGGTATAGCCAAGGGCGCCGATCAGAGAATAATCGACGGTCTTCGTGAAAACTTCAACGGCGAATGTACGGAAGTGGGTATGTATCTTGCAATGGCAAGAGTAGCTCATAGAGAGGGCTATCCCGAAATCGGTATGTACTGGGAAAAAGCAGCTTTTGAAGAGGCCGAACATGCCGCTAAGTTTGCGGAGCTTTTGGGCGAGGTCGTAACCGACAGCACCAAGAAAAACCTTGAAATGCGTGCAGACGCCGAAAACGGCGCTACAAAGGGCAAGTTTGAACTTGCGAAGCTTGCTAAGGAACTTAATCTTGACGCTATCCATGATACCGTTCATGAAATGGCAAAGGATGAAGCCCGCCACGGCAGAGCTTTTGAGGGTCTTTTAAAGAGATATTTCGGTTAATGTACAGGGTAATATATGATGGAAAACTATACGATATGTAATTGTAAAAAAGTAACCTATGCAGATGTTGAAAATGTACTTCACCGTGAAGTAAAATTTGAGAATGTGGAAAAAGCTTTTGAAGATGTTCAAAGGATCACAAAATGTTCGACCGGATGCGGTGGTTGCCATGACAAAATTATGGATACAATATCTAAGATAATGAGCAAGTAATCAAAAATAAAAGAGGGTTTTTACTATGAAAAAATACGAATGTCCCTGCGGATATGTTTATGACCCTGTTGTCGGTGATCCTGATAACGGAATCGCACCCGGAACATCATGGGAAGATGTTCCTGAAGATTGGGTATGTCCGATATGTGGTTTAAGTAAAGACGCATTTACAGAAGAATAATCAAACTATAAGAAACGGCTTTTACCGCGTAAACCGCGGCAAAAGCCATTTTTTATTGCACATAATCCCGCTTTATGGTAAACTTAGGCAAGGTGATAAAATGGATATTATAAAAACGCTTACGGAAGAATTTTCCTTAAAACCGTTTCAGGTTGAAAATACCGTAAAGCTTATAGACGACGGCAATACCATACCGTTTATTGCGCGTTACCGCAAGGAGGCTACCGGCTCGCTTGACGATCAGGTTTTGCGCTCCCTTTACGAGCGGCTTACCCTGCTCCTCCACAGGGATTCGAACTCACGACATATATTCAGACCGTAATTTCTTTATTACATATAAAGATTTTACGGTCTTTTTTTATGCCCGTTTTTTTCCTTGTAACCGTACATAGCCGTATACTTTGCGGCTGAAAAACAAAGGAGGTTAACGAAGTGAACTGCAAGGTAATTGCAATCGAAAATCAGAAAGGAGGTACGGGCAAATCTACTACCGCATTGAATCTCGGCGTCGGTCTTAAAATGAAAGGCAAAAAGGTTTTGCTTATCGATGCCGACCCGCAGGGTTCGCTTTCCATCAGTCTCGGAATCAAAAGACCGGACGAGTTGGATATTTCCCTTGCAACCTTAATGAGTAAGGTAATCGACAACAAACCGTTTAATGATGACTACGGTATCATTCATTGCAGCGAGGGTATCGACCTGATGCCCTGTAATGTGGAACTGTCCGGCATTGAAAGTTATCTCTTTACGGTAATGAGCCGCGAGTGCATTATGAGAAGCTATGTCAATCAGGTTAAAAAGAATTATGATTACATTCTTATTGACTGCACCCCGTCGCTCGGACTTCTGCCGATTAACGCTTTTGTTGCGGCGGACAGTATTATCGTACCGAGTCAGCCGAGAATTTTGTCTACCAAAGGTCTTGACCTGTTATTGCGTACTTATTCGCAGGTAAAGCGCGGTATCAATCCCGACCTTAAAATCGACGGTATCCTCTTTACAATGGTGGACGCACGAACCGTAAACGATAGGTCGGTAATTGAGTCAATGCGCGAGACTTTCGGAATGAAAATCAATGTGTTTGATACCTTTATCCCCGCCTCCGTGCGAGTTACCGAAGCAAATATGGAGGGCAAAAGCATTTTTGCCTATGACGGTAAATGTAAGGTTGCCGACGCATACAAAAATCTGACGAAGGAGGTACTGGATATTGCCGCGCGTGAAAAAGCTCGATTTAGGGATGACGGCTCTCGATGAGCTGTTTATGAACGATAAAGAGCGAGCCGAGAATAAGCTGCCGAAAATCTTTGACATCCCACTTTCGGAAATTGACGATTTCCCAGATCATCCATACCGTGTCCTTGATGATGAGGATATGCAGAACCTTATGGAAAGTATCAAGGACAGAGGGGTTATCACTCCTGCTATGGTGCGAAAAAAGGATGACGGCAGATATGAAATGATCTCCGGTCATAGGCGTAAACACGTTTCCGAAAGGCTCGGACTTGAAACCTTGCGTTGTGAGGTTGTGGAAGTCAGCCGCGATGAGGCCATTATTTTAATGGTGGACTCTAACAGTCAGCGCTCGGAGATTGCTCCGTCGGATAAAGGAAAAGCATATA